>ERZ827088.63-NODE-63-length-138570-cov-10.889564_pt1 | contig 138570 bp, 91 predicted proteins | sample MGYA00519922_ERZ827088 | MGnify/ENA primary metagenome ERZ827088 (study PRJEB31778, sample SAMEA3449254) | human gut metagenome | biome: human gut; feature: human-associated habitat; material: faeces | place: United Kingdom | collected 2010/2012 ... | reverse complement strand
TTATTTCATACCCGATAGAATTACGTTGCAGATTACGCGCTGCCAAAGCCGTAGTTCCGCTACCCATGAATGGATCGAATACCGTTTCTCCAGCAAAAGAGAACATTTTGATTAAACGGTGCGGCAATTCTTCAGGAAAGACAGCAATATGCCCATCTTGTTTTGCTCCGCCAAAATTCCAATGGGAGGCGAAAAAGGTATTCCACTCCTCTTTCGTCATTGCCGAACATTTTTTTTGTTCGGCAGTGGGAACTGGTGCTTTGCCTTGCTTTTTGAATATCAGAATGAATTCATAATCGATTTTCAGAATACCGTTCCGAGGATATGGGAAACTTCCCATAACCGCTCCTCCACCGGTCGTGTTCATTGTGGTCTGCTTTTGCCATATAATCGCTCCCATATAATCCATTCCGAGCGACTCGCAAAAACGAATGATTTCTGTTCTTATAGGTATTACTTTATAGCGTCCGTAATAAACGGAGCGAGCGAATTGATCCCCGATATTTACACACAAACGGCAACCGTCATGCAATATACGATTGCATTCCGACCATACGGTGTTCAAATTATTGATATAACTCTCGTAACTATCATGGAATCCGATTTGACTATCGGTTCCATAATCTTTTAATTGCCAATACGGTGGCGATGTAATTATCAAATGAACGGATTTATCCGGTATCAAAGATAGATTCCGACTATCACCATTAATAAGCGTATGCGTTGTTTTTATTTCCATATTCTATCATCCACTATTATTTTCAAAGCTTTATCAGCAATGTTTTTATCTTCTCCTATAACTGCGTTTACTCTATCTGCAATCCAAAGGCTTAGTAATTCATCTCGCTCAATATTCAATATAGAGGAAAGATGAATTACTTGTTCTCTTTTAGCGAATCGATCTCCACGTTCGATTCGGCTATACATAGGTATATCTATGTTTAGAGCTATTGCTAATTCTTTTTGTAGCAATCCATTTTTAATTCGAGCCTCTTTTATTCTTTGAGCAAATAGCATTTTATGTTTCGTTATTTGTCATTCTTTGACAAATGTACTGCTTTTATTTGATTCGTGCATAATAAAAACCTCTGTTTTTAACGATCTCACGATTTTTTATTGAATGACACAATCTTATGTCGAAATTGATATTGCAGCCAAAAGAGAAAAATACGATGTTGTTTCGTATTCTTTTTAACTGCGCTGTTATGTGAAGAAAGTGCAAGAAGAGGTGAAAATTCGGTTTAGTTTAGTACATTAGCCTATATATATGCTAAATCAAAGTAAACTAAATTTAGGTAGGCATATTTGCCTTTCCATATGCCTATGACTTGATGGAAATGCTTACCTTTGCGGATAATAAAAATTCCGGCGAATGTAATCTGAAGATATACTTTTGCTCATTTTCTCTTTTGGCTGCAACAATTCATCGATGCGCTTCAACAATATATTCTCAGAAGAGCGACTGGTTGTCGGGGAAAATGGCTTAAAAAACATTTTAGTACAACCAAGTGCAAAGGATGAAACTAAGTGAAATGTGAAAAGCGAAGAATAGCTTAAATTATTGATTTTGTTCCTGCCTTGTTTCTTTGATAAGACACATGAAATTATATTGTATTGATATACAACGTATAACATATATGTCTTACAACATTTACCAGATTTAACCAAATCAAATAATCGTCTGCAAGTTATGCAATATGTCTTTTATAAATCAGTTCTGTTTTTCTCCTACACAAGATTTATCTGCTTACAAAGCTACAAAAAACAGTTGGATTTATAAAACAAAAAATCTCCGCATATCACAGGCTGCCGTTATTTTGTGCAAAGAAATGAATAAGGTATGCCAAAAGGTTTCATCAACTCCTCTTTTTATTAAAATTCCGGTTATATTTCATAAGAAAAAAACAATTACTTTATCTATATATCCCACTTTTTCCCCTTTTTTGTTCTATCTTTACAGGCAAAATAAATTAAACAAAAAAAACGATAAAACACTAACCACATGCAACCAACCGTAAACAAAACACCACGTATCGAAGTGGTAGATGCCTTAAGAGGCTTTGCTGTAATGGCTATTCTCCTTGTACACAGCGTAGAGCATTTCATCTTTCCTGTCTATCCAACAGATTCGCCCGAATGGCTGAACATACTCGATAACGGAACCTTCAACGTTATCTTTTCGCTCTTTGCCGGAAAATCTTATGCAATATTTGCTCTGCTCTTCGGATTCACATTCTATATCCAATGTCATAATCAGCAAAAGAAAGGAAAAGATTTTGGTTATCGCTTTCTCTGGAGATTAGTTTTACTGGTGGCCTTTGCCACGCTGAATGCAGCCTTTTTCCCTGCCGGAGATGTTCTGTTGCTTTTCTCTATCGTGGGAATTATTCTGTTTTTAGTACGCAAATGGAGTGATAAAGCGATCCTGATCACAGCTATTTTCCTCCTGCTGCAACCCATAGAGTGGTATCATTACTTCATGTCTCTTTTCGATCCTTCGCATGCATTACCCGACTTAGGCGTAGGAGCCATGTATCAGGAAGTAGCGGATTATACAAAAGCCGGAAACTTCTGGGATTTCCTAATAGGAAATATCACATTAGGACAAAAGGCAAGCCTGTTTTGGGCAATCGGTGCAGGACGTTTCCTGCAAACAGCCGGGCTTTTCCTCATGGGACTGTATATAGGAAGAAAGGAACTGTTCGTCACTTCGGAACTGCATCTCAAATTCTGGATAAAGGCGTTGATCCTTGCAGCTATCAGTTTTGCACCGCTCTATTCACTCAAAGAGCTGATTATGCAGAGCGACAGCGACTTAGTTAAGCAAACCGTAGGCACTGCTTTCGACATGTGGCAGAAGTTTGCATTCACCATTGTACTGGTAGCCTCTTTCGTTATTCTCTATCAGAAAGAGAAATTCAAAAATGCAGTAGCCAGCCTACGTTTTTATGGCAAGATGAGTTTGACGAACTATATCACCCAATCCATAGCAGGAGCTATTATTTATTTCCCCTTCGGACTTTACTTAGCCCCTTATTGCGGATATACAGTCAGTGTATTGATCGGTTTTGTATTGTTCCTCCTGCAAGTACGGTTCTGTAAATGGTGGCTATCCGGACACAAGCAAGGACCTTTGGAAAGCATCTGGCATAAATGGACTTGGATGTTCTCCAACAAGTAAAATTTGCCATCAAGAATGGAGAACGGTATTAGCCAAATATCATCAAAACCGCCTTATAAACATCTTTTTGTTCTCTTATTGATGATTTTTATAACAAGCACTTTCTAAGCAAAGTCGCAACCAGAGAAAAAGCTGCATAATAAAACAAATATCATGCAGCTTTTTCTGTATATTCTTACCTTATCCGGATAAATATGTGATTTATCCCGGTATGTCAACTCCATTATCCCGGCATGATAAGTTCGGTTTCTCTACGAGGAACAGTCCGAAACTCTACGAGAAACGACAAGAGACTCTACGAGATAAATTATTTCCTCTCCAAAAGGCGCTTTTTCACGCTGATTGATGTCCGAATCCCGATCATGCTCAATTATCTAAAATCACAGCAAATACAGATTATAAAGACAAAATGCACAATAAAAGAAACATATACGGCCTATTTATCACACAATTGCCTCTAATACAAACTATTCACTCCAATAACACTTCCAATAAAGAAGATTTCCGGCAGCCATTCCTATCCATCCCTTAACAAAGCAATTCTACAAGATCAGCTTTAGCAAAAAGTCAAAGTTGACAATGTGTCAACGAAACAACTCTTATCATAAATTCGGATTCGCATCCGTCTCCTCTTTCGGGATGGCATACAGATAATTGGTACTGTTCGGGACAAATACCTCTCCCTCGGAGAAAGTAACAAACCAATGTCCCAACGGATTCCTTTTAGCGAACCCTCCGCCTTCCTGCCAGGCATCCACTTCCTGTTTCTGCTCCTCGGCAGAAAGCACGGTACGCTTTACGGATTGCTGCGTACGCAAGATATCGGTGATCCCGAATCCTTCACCCCACAATTCCCGGCGGCGTTCCATCAAGATCTCGTCGATAACATCCTGCTGCGACTTGCCGGTTAAATCATAATCACCCAGGCCACGGGCATGACGCAATTCATTCAAAGGCACTACCGCCTTTTCCGGGAAACCGTCGCGAGCCAATGCTTCCGCCTCTACCAATAGCATTTCGGAAACACGCATCAATACAATATCGGCCGTATCATCGGCACGCATGTGGAATTTCTTATATCCCAAATATCCCTCACGCATCCATTGAAAAAGCTCCAGGCGGATATCCCCGTCCGAAAATGTATCCCGGAAATGGGGATCGGCCATGAAACTGCTGTAAGCCCCCACATAGGTGGCATCCAGAAAATAGAAATTATAAGAAGCACTGGATTGGGAAAGCGTCTGCGGATGCCCCCAGATCCACTCTTTATTAGAGATGTTATTGAACCCTTCGTACTCGGCGACAGTGGTCATCAGCGAATAACCCTGACGGGCGGCGGCAGCAGCCTTTGCAGCTTCCTCCCACTGCCCGGTGAGCAGATAGGCACGGGCCAAAAGCCCATTGACGACATTTACATCCGGCTTGAATTTCTGCCCGTCACCTTTACGTGTATAGTTCTTCAGGTAATCCTTAGCGAGAGCCAGATCATCAAACACACGCCGGTAAACCTGTGCCACGGTCGATTTCCCTTTGGGAGCAGTATCATCCGTAGTAGGCTCAGTATAGATAGGGACACAGGGAGCCGCAGGGTCTTTCAAATAGGTAAACTGGTAATGCTGTGCCAGATGCAGATAGCAGAAAGCCCGAAGCGCCAATGCCTGCCCCTGTGCCTGACGGAGCGCTTCCGTATCGCCCTGTATGGCAAGGGCGGTGTTGCAGTTATCAATCGTCTTATACATCAGATACCAGGCAAAAGAGGTACGGGTATTGTTGGGTATGGCGATGTCGTTGAACTGATAAGACGAGTTAAAGCCATAAGCCGGACGGGAAACAACATCATCCGCCATCATGTCGTCCTGGCATTGAAGCCCACGGTAACCGCTATTGGCAAGCGTATAAACATATTCGAAAAGATTGTACCAGGCGCCGTTAAACAACCGTTCGGCATTGCCGGGCACACCGACTTCATCGGAACTTACGGAATCTGTCGGCTCTTTATCGAGAAAATCACCGCTACATCCCGCCAATAGAAGCAGAGAAGCCATAAAAGAAAATATATATTTCATAATCGTGAATTTTTAAACTGTGAATCATAAATCAAAACGTCACATTAATCCCCCCGGTAAAAGATCTCATGGCAGGATACCTGTAATAAGTCAATCCGGTAATCCCCTGTTCAGGGTCGAGACCTTGATTGCGGTGAATGGTAAACAAGTTATCACTCTGCACAAAAACCTGTACGTTACTCAATGACGCCTTGCTGACAAGCTGCTTCGGAAGCGTGTAAGACAAAGTCAGGTTCTTTAGCCGCATATACGAGTTATTCTGCAAAAAACGGGTGGAATAGGACGTCCAGTTATTGGTAGTGGTAGCCAATGCCGGCACATCCGTATAACGGTTCTCCGGAGTCCAACGGTTCAATATCTCCTTCGACCACGCGCGGCCGGCAGAACTGCCGTTGTGCAGAATCATCGTTATGTCCCGGTTCATGATATACCCGCCTACACTATAAGCAAATATAGCCGACAGCTCCACCCCCTTGTAAGAGAAAGAGGTATTGAAACCGCCATAAATTTTAGGCAAAGAGGACTTATTGACAAAATAATCGGTAGCATCCTTGTAGACACTGGTAGTCCCGCGCCCTACAACGTTATCATCCTTGTCGAGAATATCCATGTACCACAACGGATTGCCGTTTTCGGGATCCACCCCCGCCCACTCTTTGGTGTAAAAGTCATAAACGGAACGTCCCACCGCCAACTTATTGACTCCGGAAGGCGGCATGTCTTTCAAAGGCAACTCGGTAACCTCATTCTTATAATGTGTCAGATTGAGACCTAATTTCCAGATAAAATCCTGAGTATTGATCAGCGTCCCGTTCAGAGAAAGCTCGATACCCGTATTCTTCAAAGCACCTACATTTTCATCCACCGACTTATACCCCAATGACGGAGCCACAGGACGCGAATAGAGCAGGTCCTTCGAACGGCGCTGGAAGAAATCGAACGAACCGGATACACGGCTGTTCCACAAGGAGAAGTCGATGCCGACATTGAAATTCAGATTGGTTTCCCACTTCAATTTCGGAGTGGCAATACGATCGGAAACCAGTGCATTCTCTCCCAAATTGGAGACAATGGCATAAAGTCCCTTACTGGCATAATAGGTACCTAAGTTATCGTTTCCCTGTGCGCCGTAGCTGGCTTTCAGAGTCAAAGCAGAAAGCCAGTCGGACGTGGAGATCATAAAATTCTCCCGGTCGATGCGCCAGGAAGTACCCAATGACCAGAAATTACCCCAACGCGTCTCCGGTGCAAAACGGGAAGAACCGTCGCGACGATAAGAAGCGGAAAAGAAATATTTGCTCTGATAATCATAAAGCAACTGGGTGAAATATCCCGCCAAAGCATAGTCGATGCGATAGCCGGAACCGCCCGTAAGCTGCGAGCCTACCACCAGTTCGGGCATATCGGGCAAAGCCATCTTGGTACGCGATGCAGAGAGTTCGTCATAACGGTACGAATAGGCTTCCTGCCCGGCAAGGATATTGAAATGATGCTCGCCGATGGTTTTATCGTAAGTGACGATATTATTCCACGTCCACGAAAAAGTACGGGTGTTCACACGGCTCGATCCACCTCCGGTGGTCACGGAAGGTCCGATAAGGGAGTTAGTGAAGTCGAGTGAGTTATAGTTGATCAGGTCGAAATTGAAACTCGTCTTGAATTTCAATCCGGGAATGAAGGTCACTTCCAGGAAAGTACGTCCGGAAAATTCATCCTTCATACGTTCCGACTTATCGAGAGGAAGCGTAGCCGGCAAGTTCCAGTTCGATGTCGATCCGGAAGGCCGGTACGACCCGAAATCGGGAATAAGTTCCCCGTTCGCATCAGTCTTTAAAGAGCCGTCGGCATTTACTTCATAAATGGGATAAAACCCCGGCATGGTGCGGCCGGCATTGATCACATTGCTGGTTTTCGTATCCGAAGAAACCGGATAGTTCTGCATGGAATGCGCAAAACTCATATTCACTCCCCCTTTCAGCCAGGAAGTCATCTCACTGGTGATATTGGAACGGAGATTAAAACGCTGGTAACCCGATTCGAGGGCAATACCCTTATCATTCAGATAGCCGGCGGAAAAGAAATACTGGTTCTTCTGTCCACCACCGGATACATTCAGATTGAGTTCGGTACGCAAAGCCTGTTGCTCCATGGCATCACTCCAGTCAAAATCCCAAAGGGGCCGGGCACCGTCCACGAGCTTGCCGTCCGTGCCCACCGGTTGCGGATAGTTAGTGCCATAAGGGTTAGGGCCGTCACCCATCAGCTTTGTCACCAGATCTTTAGAAGCCTGTGCGGCAGCAGTGGCAGGCGTATAGTTTTCCGTATCCTTGGCGTATTGGTTGCGCAGCGCTTCCCAATAGAGCTGAAAATAGTCATTGGTACCGATACGGTCATAATCGCGCACAGCCCGGTTGGACCCTCCGAACGAGGCTTTCACGTTGACGGTCGTTTTAGAGTCCGTCTGCCCCTGCTTGGTGGTGATGATAATCACACCGTTGGCACCACGTGAACCGTAAAGGGCGGCCGAAGCGGCATCTTTCAATACAGTCATCGAAGCGATGTCATCGGGATTGATGGAGTTGACAGAACCATCGAAAGGGACACCGTCCACCACATAAAGCGGTGCACTGGAAGCATTGATAGAACCGATACCCCGGATACGGATTTCCGCATCCGTACCGGGCTGGCCACTGGCTGCGCTGGCCTGTACGCCCGAAACCGTACCCTCAAGGGCACGGGAAACGCTGGCTACCTGCAACTTCGCTATCTCGTCTCCCTTTACGGTAGAAGCAGCTCCGGTAAAACTATATTTCTTAGCGGTGGCATAGGCCACTACCATGACTTCATCCAGTTCTTTACTGTCAGACTCTAAAGTGACATTTATCATGTTCCGCCCGTTGACCGATTGTTCCACCGTTTTTAATCCGACAAAGCGGTAAACGAGTATGGCATCCGAAGGGGCGGAAATGGAATATTTTCCATCCATATCGGTGATTGTTCCGGTAGTCTCGCCTTTTATTTGTACAGAGACTCCGGGCAACGGCTCTCCATCGGATATCACCGTACCCGAAATTCGTATTTCTTGCTGCACGGCCGCCCACAAAGTGACAGACACAACAATAGCAAGAAACGTTAATACTAAACGTAGATTGATTCTCATAATTTTTTTGTGGTTTAGGATTGAATTGTATGTGTTATTAAACAGAAAATTACGGAAGTTTGTTTTAGAAAGAAAACAAATTTTAGAGGAATATTAGCATAAACGGAGAGGAAACGCTACATTCGCGTTAATAATTTGCCAATGTGCCAATGTGCCAATGTGCCAATGGAAGAATGAAGAAATGGAATAATTTGCCAATGTGCTAATATGTCCATGTGCCAATGGAAGAATGAAAAAATTGGGGAATGTAAAGAATCAGAATAATGGGAAAGAGTGTCGATATAGAAAATAAGAAAATGAGAAAAGATGTCAATGTGCTCCCCCACCGGACAGCGCAGCCCATTGGCACATTGGCATATTGGCACATTGACACATTATTAATTGGCACATTATTATTATTCATTTGTTTATCATTTCCGCTTTCTTCGTTTGCCCAAAGCGGAGAAATTGAAAAAACAGTTGCAGTAGCAGATAGCTTGCAAACGAAAAAGCGTCCCAATGGATTCATAAGGGCTTTCAATTATCTGTTTAATCCCAATGATATCGATACGACTTATATCGGGCCCAACCGATATAACTATGCTTTAATGCTGGATCATTTCACGAATTACGAATATTACGCCATAGGCAGTAATACTCCCGAATCACAACGATTACGGTTCTCTCCCAATCCGCGCAACAAGATCGGCCCTTACTTCGGTTGGCGATGGATCTTCTTAGGATGGTCTATCGACACGGACGGACTTTACGGCAAGCAAAAAGGAAAAAGAAAAGGTACGGAATTCGATTTGAGCCTTTACAGCGCCAAGTTAGGAGTGGATATCTTCTACCGTCGCACGGGTAACGATTATAAAATACATAAAGTGACCGGCTTCGATGATATTGCCAGTGACTATTCCGAAAGCTTCGACGGTCTGAAAGTAGACATGAAAGGGTTAAATCTCTTCTATGTATTCAACTACCGCCGCTTCTCTTATCCGGCGGCTTTCAGCCAAAGTACCAACCAAAGACGAAGTGCCGGTTCAATGATCGCCGGTTTCTCTATCTCCACACATGATCTGAACTTTGACTATACCCGATTGCCGCAGGCTATCCAAGGAAGTATGAACGAGGATATGAAAGTAGAACATATCAAATATACCAACATCAGCCTCACGTTTGGATATGCCTACAACTGGGTATTTGCCCGTAATTGGCTGGCCTGCCTTTCGCTCACTCCCGCCGTAGCCTACAAGACATCACGCATCGAAAAGATAGAATCACAAACCAATGATTGGTACAAAAACTTCAACATTGATTTTATCCTGCGTGCAGGAGTGGTTTATAACAACAGTAAATACTTTGCCGGCACTTCTTTCGTCGGCAGATCGTATGACTATTACCGGGATAATTTCTCGATGAACAATGGTTTCGGCACATTACAGGTATATGCCGGATTCAATTTCTATCTGAAGAAACAATACCGGAAGAAGAAATAACACCTTATTCCACCAGTTCCGGCTGATATTCCGGATAGCGACACTGAACTCTACTCCCATTTTTACAATCTCACACCTATCAGTCCCCTAAAATGTACATATAACCAAAACAGAGAAGTTGAGAAAAATTTCAGAATTAACAATATGTATTATACTGCTTAACCATAACGGTTACTTTTCATAACCAAATAACATCCACTCAATATAACTTAAATTAAATATAGATTATCTTGATAAAATAAATCAAGTGAAGTACGAAACTAAAATAGAAAACATTCAAAAACACATAATGTAATTATGATTTTATCTCAAAAATTGTTGTATTTTTGTTGATGACATAAATTCATTACAGAACAACATTGTTTATTGTTATTACCAAACCCTATTTACAATATTATGGAAAATAGAACTATCTTATATTTATTCTGTTTCCTTATATTACTAACATCCTCTTGTTCTATTAATAAAACAATAATATTGGAAACACCATTTGTTACAGTTGTAAAGCTGATAGATGCAGAGCAGGCATTAGATTTAGAAGATGCAAAACAGTACATTGATGTAATTCAAGTATATACAAAATTAGGATCTGAAAATCCGGAAGAAGATTGGAAAAAACTAATAATGTTTAAGAACAATCTTGGCAAAGATAAAAAATTCACAAACACTTTTGGATATAGGAATTACAATATAGAAGAAACTGTTAATGGTAATAATGCGAGTGTTTCTTTTAAAGCAAAAGATGACAACATAAGCATTAAAACGATAACTTACGGATTAGAAAAACGCCAAAACAAATGGGTAGTAATTTCTATTGATTATTCGAAACGCAAAAGTATCCTCCAAAAATAGATTATTAGCGATGTGTTAATATCGCATCACTAATAAACATCGGTCGTTCATTAGCTCAGGGACGAGGGCAGGTAAATCAACATACCGATGCAATTTTGACGGAAAACTTAATCTTACGTGTTATGGGAATTAATTATATTAATAATGGTAGCAATCATGGACCAAGAGTTATTATTCCGAATCCATCTGCCCTACCTGGATTTAGATAAAATGTAGTATGAGAATTCTTTCATCTATTCTATTGATATCTTTTGTAATTCCAGTTTGGTTATCTGGGCAAGTTAATGCCCAGACTATTAATATTTATGATGAATACACGGCTGGTAGGCGAACCATCAAAGAAATTATTATCAATAATAATCTGGAAGATAAATTAATAGGTTACTCTTATTGTGGTTATTTCATTAGTCAGTCACTCTTTCTCATTATCAAGGAAGGAGATTCTTTTTTTGAAGTATATCAAGGAGAACAAGATAAAGGTATTCTGAATACTTATAAATTTGAATTAACAGATAAACGGTTAGATTCTTTGTTTTCATGGGGCAAGAATGATGAGGTAATATACGATATTCGATCCTCTGAATATTTCACCATTTATTATTACTTTGTATTGTATGATAAGAATCATAATAAAAAATTAGAGTTCAATATATCGACAATGGCTGCATACAAAAATGCTCAAAAATCCAGAAAACTCCGCAAATTATTGCCATTTACAAAAGAACAGCAAACACTTATTTGGAAATTAATCAATTACTTTTAAAAACTTAGAAGAGTACACTATAACGTCTAAAATCAATTACCATGCAGGTTTTGGCATTTCAAAACAAATAGAGACCACCTTCATAAGTACAATATTGTCATTTATGAAAAGCAAAATACCTTATCATAATATGATTAATCTAAAAGTAGAGTTATACACAACGAACTCCTTCACCGGAATTGATCTTTTCAGGCTTGCGCATATCAATCCTAAAATTCTTCCATTGTTGATTTTAGCTTTGTGAATATCGGTAATCGCTTGGTGAAACACCCGTTATTTTCTTGAAGACAAAACTGAAATATTGTACATTCGGATAACCTAATTGCCAGGCAACAACGGTGGACGTTGTACCGGATTCCATCAACATTCGTTTGGCAGCCTCCAACCGTTTGAATTGGAAATACTGTTCCAAAGTCTTACCCGTTTCAAATTTCAGCAAGTCCGTAAAGTAAGCAGAAGAGAGGTTGAGTCTTTCCGCGAAATAATCGGGTGCAGGGAGTTTCCCGCTTTGCAATTTTCCAGAACCTATATAATCCTCAAGTAACTGCTCCATTTTTTTCAGAATAGCCTTATTCTTGTTTTCACGGGTGATAAACTGACGTTCATAGTAACGAGTGCAGTAATCCAGCAATAATTCGATATGCCGTGAAAGGATAGTCCTGCTATGCGTATCAATCGAATGATGCAGTTCTTCCTCTATATTCCAAAGACAACAAGTAACTTTCTCCGTTTCACGTTGCGACAGATGCAGTGCTTCTTCTTTATGATAGTAGAAAAATGTGTAATTATTAATATGGTTCCTCAATGTGGTCTGAAACAACAAGTCCGGGTGAAATACCAACAGAAAGCCTTTACCGGGTAAGGTTTTTTCCTCGTTCATACGGAAAACTTCACCCGGTTTAAGAAATACCATTGTCGCATTGGAATAATCATAATATTTCCGGCCGCAACATGAACATTCATCCGGACAGTCTTCTATCAGCAAGATAGCGTAGAACCCGAACTTAACAGTATTCTGCTCCAGACACGGATTCTCCAGATTAATAAGGCTCACCTGAGGATGCAATGTCTTGCAGTCCAAACAACAGTTACATTCATGCACGGTATTAAAGTCCAATGTATTTTTCTTCTCCATATTCTTCTCACTGATTATTCGGTACACGGTATTCATTAGGAGTGCACCCCACCCGCTTTTTGAACAGACGACAAAAGTGCTGCGGGTATTGGAATCCCGGCGAATAGGCAATCTGGCTGACGGTATCCTCTGTACCGCCCATACGTTCCTTTGTCATTCCGATCACTTTCTCCTGAATGTGTTCCTGTGGTATCCTGCCGGGTGGCTTCATTCAAATCGATTGCACTGACCAACGGATTCAAAGTTTCAAAACCGTACAATTTGTGGTATTGGTCTACACTGCCCAAGTTGAATATCTTATCCATAATTATTGCTATTTAATCCTCAAAAGTACCTCGGTTGCATATCAATTACAAAAGTACAAGATAATCCTGTCACTCCGACAACCTTAATTACGGATTGTATAACCCCAGTTACAGATTACATATAATCTCCTTGTATCAGTATCATAAAATCTGTAATTGAGGTCTAAATAATCGGATTCAACTTCTATCTAAAAAAGAAATACAAGAAGAAAAATAACACTTTATTCCACCAGCCACCGGCTGATATTCCGGGTGGCGGCACTGAACTCTACTCCCACTTTTACAACCTCACGCCCATCAGACAGATAAGGAATCAAGTATCCCTTATCATCTATCTGCTGCAAAGCCTGTTCTGCAGTACCGTTCAGCTTGAACTCGAATACATAAATATATTTAGGAGTTTTTACGACAGCATCCGCACGGCCGCAAGCACTACGTACTTCCGCTTCGGTAAACTGCCCCATTAATTTAAATACCAAATAGAAAATGACCTGATAATAACGTTCCTTTTCTTCGTTCAGTTCATAAGAGAAATCAGCAAAAAAAGCCTTTAAACGGGTAAGAAAGGCAGGAACATCACCACTTTCTAATTCTTGAATAAACTTACCTATATAGAAACGACGCTCCCCATCCGGTATAGGAGTATAAAAGGGCAGAATAAAGTTCATAAAGCCATACTTCACCTCATCATTCGGAAATCCCAAACGATATACCTTAAAACGTTTATCATACTCTTTTATCGTCAGATAACCACTTTGATAAATCAACGGAATAGGATTTTCCGCATCAGCACGATATTCGGAAAAAGCAGCAGAAGAAGCTTCCACGCCGTCAATCAGAACCCGAAGATCGTAATCACTTTGCTTGAGCAACTCTACAAGAAAAGTAGGTGTCCCGGTCTGAAACCAATAATCATTGAATTCCTTTGCTTTCAACGCATTGAGCACACTGAACGGATTGAAGACTCCCTCACCGGCCGGATGGAAAAGGTAACCGTCATACAAACGCGTCATTTCATCCACCGTTTCTTCATAAGACAACTCGCTGACCTTACCGAGAACCTCCAGTTCCGGATGAAAAACAGCCGTCAGTTCCTCTTTTGTTATACCGCAAACAGTGGCATAGTCATACCATAAACTTATATCCTGCAACTGATTCAAATCACCAAATGCACTGACTTGTGCAAACTTTGTTACCCCCGTCAAAAAAGCAAAACGCAGGTAACGGTCGGCACTCTTCAGTACACCGTAAAAGGCTTTTAGAGTATCCCGGAATTCAGAAAGTAACGGCTCATTCCGCATAGCTTGAAGTAACGGCTTGTCGTATTCATCGATCAAGACAACAACATTCTTGCCAGTTGATTCTGCAGCACGACGAATAACTCCCATAAAACGATTGGACAAAGTTAATTCATCGTCTCCTTTTCCATATTTAGTCTCCCACTGAGTAAGGTGATTGCTAAGAATAGCATGTAGTCCTTTCGGAGAATCATACTTTTCGGCATTCAAATCAAGATGCAGCACCGGATAAGTATTCCATTCCTTTTCCAGTTTCTCTATGGCCAAACCCTCAAAAAGTTCTTTTCTCCCTTCAAAGTAAGCTTCGAAAGTAGACAACAACAAACTTTTACCAAAACGGCGAGGACGGCTTAAAAAATAAGGTTTTCCCGTATTAGCCATCCTCCAAACTAATTCAGTCTTGTCCACATAAAGATATCCTTCTTTACGAATATCCTCAAAAGTCTGTATTCCTATAGGAAGTTTACGATTCAAATCAATCATAAGGCCGTTGTTTTAATAATGAAAATACTTAAACGCAAAGATACACTTTTCTGTTCAATATCAGGATGCAGATGAAAGAAAGAAAAAAAGAAAGCGTAGGGCCTGTTCAAATTTTCCTCAGCATTATTTAAGCAGGCTCTACATAGATTCAAAAGATTCTTTGTACATTTGCCGCGTTCAAAAAAAACATTTGCTGCATTCTGAAAAAATAAAGAAAGAGAATGAAAACCATCCGCCATACCCATAAACCTGTTGTCCGCTTCCGTTGTTGGAGCCGGAAAGGGTATGCTGCCTTTGCCAGCCTGGGGCGCCAGGTCACTATCGGGCAATTGCATCTCAACGTGACGGAACGTTCACTCTCCAAACAGAAAGCGGCTCAAACAATCCCATTCAATTTATTTATGACTATTGAAGAAATGAAAGACCAGGTGCTGGGCGGTATCGATATAACGCCCGAGCAAGCAGCCTGGCTGGCTAATACAGCCGATAAAGAGGCACTCTATGCAGCTGCCCATGAGATTACCGTGGCCCGTGCACAGCACGAATTCGACATGTGTTCCATCATCAATGCCAAGTCCGGACGCTGCCCGGAAAACTGTAAATGGTGTGCGCAATCTTCCCACTACCAAACCCAAGCGGAGGTATACGACCTCGTCAGTAAAGATGAATGCCTCCGACAAGCACAATACAATGAAGCACAAGGCATAGCCCGATTCTCCCTCGTCACCAGCGGACGAAAACCCTCTCCGAAACAACTTACTCTGCTTTGCGACTCCGTCCGTCACATGCGACGGCATTCCTCTATCCGGTTGTGCGCTTCATTAGGCCTGCTGGAAGAAAATGAACTTCGTGCTTTGTATGACGCCGGTGTCACCCGCTATCATTGCAACCTGGAAACAGCTCCTTCCTATTTTCCCCGGCTTTGCTCTACCCATACGCAAGAGCAGAAACTCACTACCCTGCGCGCCGCACGGCAAGTAGGTATGGACATCTGTTGCGGAGGTATCATCGGCATGGGAGAAACGATGGAGCAACGCATCGAATTCGCCTTTACTCTCAAAGAACTCGAAGTACAGTCCATCCCGATCAATCTGCTCAGCCCCATTCCGGGAACTCCCCTCGAACATACGCCTTCCTTAAGCGAAGAAGAAGTCTTAACCGCTATCGCACTTTTCCGCTTTATTAATCCGACAGCCTATCTCCGCTTTGCAGGAGGGCGTTCGCAGCTCTCACCGGAAACGATGAAACGCGCGCTGCACATCGGCATCAATTCGGCGATCGTGGGAGATCTGCTGACTACCCTCGGTTCGAAGGTGTCGGAAGACAAACAAATGATCCGGGAAGCCGGATATGAACTTCCGTCTTCACCATTCGACCGTGAACACCTATGGCATCCATACACCTCGACCACTCACCCACTGCCGGTATACAAAGTGGCACGGGCGGATGGGGCAACAATTACCTTGAGCGACGGAACCGTACTCGTCGAAGGGATGTCTTCATGGTGGTGTGCCGTGCACGGATACAACCATCCGGTGCTGAACAACGCGGCACAGGAACAGCTGGCGAAGATGTCGCATGTGATGTTTGGCGGGCTCACCCATGATCCCGCTATCGAACTGGGCAAGCTGCTGTTGCCGCTGGTTCCTCCTTCCATGCAGAAGATATTCTATGCAGACTCCGGCTCGGTGGCAGTAGAAGTGGCCTTGAAAATGGCCGGGCAATATTGGTATGCTGCCGGGAAAGCGGAAAAGAGCAATTTCGTCACCATCCGCAACGGATATCATGGAGATACATGGAATGCCATGTCCGTCTGCGATCCTGTGACCGGTATGCATTCTCTGTTCGGCTCTGCCCTGCCTATCCGCTATTTCGTACCACAACCAAAATCGCGTTTCGACGGAGAGTGGAATCCCGAAGATATCCTGCCCTTGAAAAAAGTGATAGAAGAACATGCCTGCGAACTGGCGGCACTAATCCTCGAACCCATCGTACAAGGGGCAGGCGGTATGTGGTTTTACCATCCCCAATATCTCCGGGAAGCCGAAAAGCTGTGTCGTGAGCACGGAATACTAATCATCTTCGACGAGATAGCCACCGGATTCGGCCGTACAGGGAAGCTCTTCGCATGGGAACACGCAGAAGTAGAACCGGATATCATGTGTATCGGTAAAGCATTGACGGGAGGTTATATGACTCTGTCCGCCGTGCTGACCACCAATGAAGTAGCGGACAAAATCTCCAATCATGCCCCCGGAGCTTTTATGCACGGCCCCACTTTCATGGGAAATCCGTTGGCATGTGCGGTAGCTTGCGCATCGGTAAAGCTATTATTAGAATCCGGATGGCAAAAGAAGGTACAATGCATTGAGGAGCAATTGAAACGGGAACTGGCCCCGGCACGTGCACTCTCTTCCGTAGCCGATGTACGGATATTGGGAGCCATCGGAGTGATCGAAACCCGACAACCGGTAGACATGACCTATATGCAACAACGGTTCATAGAAGAAGGTATCTGGGTTCGGCCTTTCGGTAAGCTGGTATACCTGATGCCGCCATTCATCATCACACCGGAACAATTAACCCGACTGACAAACGGAATTGTAAAAATAATAAATAATTTGCCAATGTGTCAATGTGCCAATATGCCAATGAGAGAATGAAGAAATAAAAAATGGAAGAATGAAAGAATAAAAGAAATATAATATCCAATCTCCACCATATGGCACATCCTTTTTCATAGCGCAGCCCATTGGCACATTGGCATATTGGCACATTAAATAATTATTATATATGATCCTCATCGAACAAATGCAACAGGAATTGCAGGAACTGGAAGCAAAGAGTAACCTGCGAAAATTGCCCGGTATCCTGCACGAAGGACGGGACGTTATTGTAAACGGACAACGGATGCTGAACCTCTCATCAAACGATTATTTAGGGTTGGCAAACGATATAGAGTTGCGTAGGGATTTTTTGGAAACACTGACACCGGAAACATTCCTGCCTACTTCCTCTTCCTCACGTCTGCTGACGGGAAACTTCACAGCCTGCGAACAGTTGGAGCAACAACTCGCTACGGCTTTCGGTACGGAAGCGGCACTGGTATTCAACAGCGGATACCATGCCAATACGGGTATCCTTCCGGCTGTAAGCAATGCCCGGACACTGATTTTGGCAGATAAGCTGGTACATGCCAGCCTAATAGACGGTATACGTTTGTCGGCAGCCAAAAGCATCCGGTACCGGCACAACCAATACGACCAGTTGGAACGGTTGATAGAAATAAGCCACACGGAATATGAACGGATCATCATCGTCACGGAAAGCATCTTCAGCATGGACGGAGACGAAGCGGATCTCCGCGAACTGGTTCGTCTGAAAAAAAAATATGCTAACGTATGGCTGTATGTAGACGAAGCACACGCTTTCGGAGTACGCGGGGACAAAGGACTGGGATGTGCGGAAGAACAGGAATGCATCTCTGACATCGATTTTCTGGTAGGTACATTCGGCAAGGCATTGGCATCGGCAGGCGCTTACATTGTCTGCCGGAAAGTGATACGGGAATATCTCGTCAATAAAATGCGTACTTTTATATTTACAACTGCACTGCCGCCTGTAATCATTCAGTGGACCTCTTTCGTATTCACCCGTCTGCCCAATTTCCGTCAGAGACGTGAAAAGCTGCAATTGGTAAGCAGTAAGCTCAAAGAAACATTGGAACATAAAGGATACGTCTGCCCCTCAAGCAGCCATATCATACCTATGATCACAGGAGAAAGCAGCATAGCCGTCCGGAAAGCGGAAGAGTTACAGCGTAAAGGTTTTTATGCCTTGCCCGTCCGTCCGCCTACGGTACCGGAAGGAACATCACGCATCCGCTTTTCATTAACAGCAGAAATAAGTGAAGAAGAGATAGTAAGATTGACCACTTAACACAAGAATTGATGAAACAATATATCTATACGCCATCGCTGTATACCCACACAGCACCGTCACATATCCATACGTCGCCTCCGCAGGAACCTCCGCGCCTTTTACTTTTTTTTGCAGGCTGGGGAATGGATGAACATCCTTTTTTACAATATGCTCCCCAAGACAGTGACTTTATGATCTGCTATGACTATCGGACACTTGATTTCGACACCTCCCCTTTAACCGGTTACACCGTCATCGATGTAGTGGCATGGTCGATGGGAGTTTGGGCCGCTTCACAAGTTCTGTCAAAGGTTTCACTACCCATTCGCAGACGCATTGCCATTAACGGCACCCCCTTTCTTATTGACGAGAAGCGGGGCATCCCGCCCGCTATCTTCATGGGTACGTTGGAGGGGCTGAACGAAGCATCCCTCCGAAAATTCCAACGCAGGATGTGTGCGGACGGAAACGTTTTTGCCCGCTTTCAGCTTACAGCCCCCGAACGAAGCATAGAAGAACTGAAAGAAGAACTTGCTGCCGTCGCAGAACAATACCAAATACTCCCTACCGGGACATTCGCATGGGAACAGGCTATTATCGGTGAAAGTGATCGTATTTTTCCTCCCACTAACCAGCGCGCAGCCTGGAAAGGAATTTCCATGTCTAATATAGACGGAAACGAAGCCCACTATGACGAATCCCTATTTATCAAGTATCTGAAAGAAATATGAATAAAGCCCTGATAGCCGAACGCTTCTCAAAAGCCATCGGCACTTATGCCCAGAAAGCAGACATACAACAACAAATAGCGGAAAAGATGACCTGCCTGTTACAGCAACATCTCCCGGCAACTCCTTTCAATAAGGTAGTGGAATTCGGCTGCGGCACCGGAAACTATTCCCGCCTGCTTTATCACACCTTACAACCGAAACAGTTTTTCCTGAACGACCTCTGCAACGGAATGCAGGCCTGCTGCCACGATCTGCTCGATCAAGGTGCCATATTCCTCACCGGAGATGCCGAAACACTCGACTTCCCCGAAGATACGGAACTGCTGACCTCCTGTTCTACCCTACAATGGTTCGAAAGTCCGGAAAATTTCTTCCACCGTTGCCACCACCGCCTAAGCAGGAATGGCTACCTCGCAATCACCACTTTCGGGCAGGAAAACATGAAAGAAATACGCAGCGTGACCGGACAAGGACTTCCTTACCGCTCGCTTTCGGAACTCGAAGCAGCACTCACCCCTCACTACGACCTCATTCATTCGGAAGAAGAGAGACTGCATCGTTCTTTTCCCTCCCCCCTGCAAGTGCTTCACCATCTGAAAGAGACAGGAGTGACGGGAACCGGAAAACAGCACTGGACTCGGCGCGAACTAAACCGTTTTTGTGAAGAGTACATCCGCTTGTTTGGCGACAACCAATCCGTACCTCTCACTTATCACCCGATTTATATCATTGCAAAAAAAAGAAGCCTCTCCCCCGACCCCTCCCCGAAGGGAGGGGAGGAGGAGAATGTATTGTAAACCATTAATCTAATAACAACTATCAATTTATAAAACAACAACTATTAATTTATAAAACAGTACTCTCCCTCTCTCCCCTCCCTTCGGGGAGGGGCCGGGGGAGAGGCCCACAGAAACAATGAAACAGAATGTATTTTTTGTCTCCGGTATCGATACAGATGCCGGAAAAAGCTACGCCACCGGATTCCTGGCTCGTGAACTCAACCAAAAAGGCAACCGGACGATCACACAAAAATTTATCCAAACGGGGAATGTCGGCTATTCCGAAGACATCGACCTGCACCGCCGCATCATGGGAATCCCCCCTACCGAAGAGGACCGCGCAGGACTTACCATGCCCGAAATCTTCTCTTACCCCGCTTCCCCGCATCTCGCTTCCCGGCTGGACGGACGCGCCATCGACTTCAATAAAATGGAACAGGCCACAGCCGAGCTTAGTCGCCGATATGACACCGTTCTGCTGGAAGGTGCCGGCGGACTTATGGTACCGTTGACCGAAGACCTGCTCACAATCGACTATATAGCACAAAAAAAATACCCGCTTATCTTTGTCACATCCGGCAAATTAGGAAGCATCAATCATACACTGCTCAGCTTCGAAGCCATACACCACCGGGGAATCCGTCTCGACACCGTGATGTACAATCTTTACCCCACCGTAGCAGATAAAACGATACAGGAGGACACCTTGATATTTATCCGGAAACAGATGGAAAAATATTTCCCGGATGCACAATTCATACTTGTACCGGAAATATAGAATTAATTGCTTATCTTTACAACCTGTATCCCCGGCTGTCTGCAATGACAGCCGAATCTGTAATGATAACCGGATCTGCAATAATAACCGGACAGAGATAACAGCCGGATTATAAAAAGCAATATCGGCATAAAAGCAATATCAGTATGAGAAAAATAATACTTTCGGTAAGCATTCTGCTCTCTTTCACCTCTTTATTGAAAGCGCAAGAATCCTCTGCCACCAAAGTTTTCGAATACCGGCCGGCACCCGGACAGTTCATCAACCTCTTGCCTGCCTATGCAAACGGAGATAATGAACAAACGATCTGCAACAAATGTCTGGAGGCTTTCAAAACAACCCAACTGGTCAGTTTGGGAGGCTTCGGGGGATACATCATTGTGGGATTCGACCACAGCATCATCAATGTGCCCGGTGAGTATGACTTCAAAATAGATGCCAATGCCATGGACGGCCCTTACGGCATTTCATCGGAACCCGGCATTGTATTGGTATCCGTAGACTCCAACCGTAACGGACTTCCGGACGATGAATGGTACGAATTGAAAGGCTCGGAATACAATAACCCGCAATGTATCAAAAATTACACGGTGACTTACACCAAACCCGACCGAAACGATGAAGACATAAAATGGGTCGATAATAAAGGGAAAAGCGGAGTCATCCAATATATGGGTTCACAAGGACATAAGCAAGCCCACTACCCTCTATGGATTAGCGAGCGGACACTGACCTTTACAGGAACACGGTTACCGGATAATGCGGTAAAAATCAGTAGCAATCCGGAAAAGTGGAAACAAGTAGCTTATGCATACGGCTATGCCGATAACAAACCGAATAATACCGATGGTGCCAAATTCAAAATCGACTGGGCAGTGAACGAAAAAGGAGAAACTGTTTCCCTCGATAAAATAGACTTTATCAAAATATATACTGCCGTAAACCAGCAATGCGGATGGCTCGGCGAATTATCTACCGAAATCCTGTCGATAGACGACCTGCATCCGACAGCCACTTCTATCCATTCTTACGATCTGAACTCCGAAATCGACTACCGGGACGGAAATCTGACAGTCACAAGCAAACGTGAATGTACTTTAGAAATTTATAACCTGCAAGGAATATTACTAAAATCAGAACGAATCGGTCAAGGAAAATCCACCCTACCTCTTCTGTTACCTAAAGGCATTTATCTGATCAGAACGGAAGAAACAAGCAGAAAACTTACTATAAACTAATTCAAAGGAAAATTAATTAAAGGGAGATGGGAGATTTGAGATGGGAGAAGTACTATGCAGCATGATAGCGCAGCCTACTTCTCCACTCTCCATTCTCCCATCTCCCTTTTTTTCCTTCTCCCTTGAATTAATTATTTCACTGTAAACCGTTTCACAACTGTCTGTTCTGCGTTATACAGCTTCAAGAGATACATACCCTTTTCCAGACCGCCGACTACAATAGTGGCATCACCGGAATTGTTTTCCTGTATCAGTACTTTCGCACCACTTACAGCAATCACTTCGATGGTGTAATTTTCCAACTCAGTCACGATATTCAGCTTGTCGATAGCCGGAACCGGATAGATAGAAGTAGAAACACGAACGCGGTTACTTTCCATACCGATCGCTTTATTGACAGTAAGCGGAATCTGTACAAACTGTATCTTTCCTTTCTGAACGGCACTAACCAGCAACGACAGGGATGAACCGGCTTCCTTACCGGTAACCAACAGTTTTCCATCTTCCAATGTGATGGTTGCTACTTCATCATCAAACGGTTCTTCGATCTGATAGTCAATAGAAGCATCGGCATCATCAAAGGTAAAGAACTGAGCCAGATTGATAACCGTCTCCTCAAAACCGACATCCTGTTTAGCTCCTTGCTTCACTTCGCGATAACCGTTAAAGTCGTCCATACAGAAATAGGTCGGTGTAGTGAGTCCGTATGAATTCTGCTTCGTACCCTCCATCCGGAACGAAACTGCTTTCACCTTACCCAACGGACGAAGATCTACCCACTGCCAAGTATCCAGACAGTAATGATCGGCTTCTTTCTTCGAAGTATAATCAGCTAAATAATAATCCAGTGAAGTAGTCGTATTATCTACCGCCTTTCCTGTAATGATCAATTTCAGATAATCACCGGTTACGAAACCTCCGGCAACATCCGATTGTCCGTCCCCCTTCAGAACAGACTCTTTCACCCATGCCGTATTGGATACATAGAATCCACGAATGGAGTCTCCTTCGGCCTTATTATTCGTCACATCGATTGCATGAGGAATACCTGTATAGACATAAGAAACCGCGTAATTATCAGAATTGTGTCCGCTTCCTACCGCCGAACGATATTGGTCGCTCAAACCGGAATATTCCACAGATGTCTGATTGGAACATGCAAAACCCGACCAATAGGTAGATGTATGCCTATTGTTACTGAAAGCGTACGAACCGCTATAAAGTGTAGAGAAAGTTCCGTCACCGGCAAAATCATCTTCCCCTTCACCGTTCCAATAACTTTCTTCTTTCAGATAAACATCTTCGAAAGTAGCCGTATACGCATTACCTTCTACGGTAATCACTACCTCATCCGTATCCGTAGCTCCCCATGCATCGGTTACCGTCAACGTACATGCAGTTGTATTTTTAGCATCGAATGCATAAGAGACCTCCGTAGAAACCACTTCCTGCATAGCATTTTTCCACACATAGGTATAAGGTGCCACACCGGTAGAAACCGTAGCAGTCAGCGTCACGCGGTCTTTTTCCTGAACCGTCCGGTTGGCTATATAAACCAACAGGTCAAGAGGTTCGCCACTAAAGTTATCCAGATAAGCATCTCCCGTAGAAGTCATTTCGATCTTCGTTATCAGACCTTTGTCCTTCAAATTGCTGAATACCCATTTACCATCCGTTGCTCCTAAAGTGAAGGTCTGTTTCTGATCTGCTTCATCATAAACATCCATTATCACCGGTTCACCGGCTTTCAGGAAGAATCCGGTCAAAGGAATTCCCTTATCGGAATTGGTGAAAGTAATGGTTCCTTTGGCTCCTATCTTAGCTACCTTCTTACCAACAACTACCGTATCGTCCGCATCTTCTACCGTAAATCCGGAGAACTTGGCAGTTCCGTCTTCAAAGTCACCCTCAACAGCAGTAACCTTCTCGAAAGTAGAAACTGCGGTCGGTGTATAGGTAGTGGTGAACACGTCACTGGCAATTACTTCGGAACTGACCTCTTTCAGATTCTGCAGAACCACATAAAGTATGTATTCCGTCTGATTCGCCAAACCGCTCAGAACAACAGAAGACTCTTTTCCCTTTCTCAGTTGCAGCACTTGCTCGGAAGCCAAAACTTCTTCCTGCGTCGGGGCAACCGCTGTTTTTTCTTTCACTAACAGGAATGCTTTTCCGCTCAGATCGACCTTCAATACGGCAGTAGCTTCCTCGTGCGTAATGTTACTGAAAGAAGGATAGCCCTCCACCAGAACCGGAGTATTATCAGAAACATCACCGTATTCATAGGCACCGATGGTAGGAGTCTGCTCATCGCGGGCGGTACCGTTCAAGTCCGTCGTTACAAATGCCAACGGCTTCGCATTCTTCAAATTACCGGCTTGTGCAGGTTCGAGTACTGTTTCCGAAAGGAAAGCGGTTTGTTCGTTGTAGCTGTCTTTCTCTCCGGAAAGTACTTTCCAAGCCTCAAAATCATTGATGGCAGTACCGGCATAGGCAAATGCAGTACCGGAAGTATAGGTCATATTGTTGGAGAAAACGATTCCGGTGAAATAATCCTTACTGTAAATCCGGTAAACATGCCCGGTCGCTTCGTTTTGCAGAATATTATTCCGAACCGCACCATTGCTTATGCTGCTATTGATAAACAGAGCTGCAGAAGAATTGTACACACCGGTCAGTCTTACTGTATTATAAACGATATTCAAGTTAGTAGACACTTCTTTACTACCGACTTTTATACCATAGAAAGAACTGTAAGCTCCCGCATTTGCATTGCAAACGATATTTATTTCATTATTATGAATGCTTCCCGGAGCTTCCTGACCGGCTTTTATATACTCGGTATATATACCGGTGGCGTCTTTGGAAGTAGCAAGATTTATGATATTATCCGCAATGACACACTGTTCAAATCCCCTTCTCATATCGAGTGCAGTGTAAGACGCAGTAGCCCGGTCGTTATAAAATTCATTACCGGTAACAGAATAAGCTTTCATTCCTTGCAGATAAATCGCTTTAGCACCTTGATTACGGAAAGTATTGTTCCGGACACAAGCTCCTGCCTCATAAGACGGAGTATTGACCCAACTGGCCCCTAAAGACATTCCTTTGTTAGCTCCTTCCAAAAGACAATTCTCAACAACCAGATAGTCGTTCGTATCGGCAGCTATATTACGGCTATACGTTTCGATCAAAGACATGTCTGCCGACATTTCCGTATACAGATAACAATTCCTGACCGTCACATAACAACTGGCATCTTTCAAACGAACGATGGCCGGATAAGAGACATCCGAAGAAGTCACCGTCACCCCGTCCAATGTAAAATAATCCGCGCCTGCAACGGTGACTACACCATAGCCGGCATGTACTTTTTCATTCGAATCGACATCCGGAGCAATGTATCTGCCACCGACAATCTTCACATCACGGTAACTACCGCTTTTCGACTTAATGGTAATGGTGTTGACAGCAGATGTTCCCTTTATCTCCGCAATATTTACCACTTCATTGTAAGTTCCGTTCTCCAGTTCAAATACCACAGGACCGTCGATACCATCTTTCATGGCATTTACGGCATCCCCGATAGATGCATAATCGGCCTTGTCCGAAACACCGACCGTATAAGTACCTTTGAAACCTTCCACAATATACCCTTCGGCAGAGAACGGCTCTTCTATCTGAGTTTCGGTGCCCTGTGCCGTTACACTCACAGGTGTTGCCTTAATCGTATTTCCTGTCAAGGCATCTCCAGATATATCATAAACCAACCAGAATTTATAGATACCGGGTAAAGTAGCCGTGTAGTTTCCGTCAAACTGATAAGGCAGTTCTTTCAGTGTTTCACCATATTGATTCGTGTTCATAAATACGCTCACGGTATCCGTACAATAAACTCTTGCCGAAGCAATATCCGTAGAGAATGAAGTGCCTTCATTGCTGAACTTCAAGGCATCGAGCGTGAATTCTCCTTTATCGCCTTTGATTTCCACATCTACACGAAGCATCACTGCATTAGCTCCTCTGAGGAAAGAACGTTCATTTACCGGAACAACTTTCAGTCCACCCAACGACAGAGGTTGTATCTCGTATTCGCTTACCTCTATTTCAAATCCATCGAGTCCGGTACTGGAACCGTAACTGGCTGTCTGGAAATACAGAGTTATCTTGCCATCTTCGGAGAATGAAACGACCTCCTGAGGATACTTGGTAGACTCGATCAGTAAATCTTCTTTATCCCCTTTTTCTCCTCCGTAATACACATACATCTTATCACTGCCACCGATATTCCATTTTTTCAATGTCAGTTTAAGCGTTTTTCCGGCATGTTCGGGTTCAAAAGTCACCGTTCCTTTAAAGCCGCGAGTGATACCACCCTCTACTCCGCCTTCGTCGTAGAACATCAGAGATTGAGAACCAACCTTGATTGTTCCGTTCTCTCCGGATTTCATGACATAGATACTCTTTGTCACACGTTCCCCCGCAGGGTCACCGGATACCGGCTCTTTTACATCACCACTTACTTTCACAGATGTCAAAGCAGCATCGATGGATTGCTCGGCAGCAACATTCTCCTTCATATCATAAGCAATCCAATAATAAGAAGCTCCTTCAAGAAGTTCCAACGGATTGGTCAATGTCAGTTTCAAGGCAGCAGATGAAGCATCCGGAAGAGCTTCCGCTATGGGTGAAGCAAGGTTCAATACGCTATCCTTGCCCGATGTATATACGTACACCTTGCTTACTTTATCTTGGGCGCCTTTCATATTCAAGGTGATTTCTTCCAGTGAAAGAGGAGTCTTATCTCCGGCTGTCAGTATCTTAAAGCCGATAACCTCTTGATTGGCCGCTGCCGGAGAGGTAGGAATAACCTGGGTGCTTGCCTGAAAAGCATTCACCGAACTAAATTCCATCGGTACGGAAAGATATTCACGCACCTCGGCTTGCCAGCCTTTTGCCGTATAAGAAGCAGAAGTGGTCTTCGCATCAAATACAACGGTCAATGCTCCGTCTGCCGATTCCGAACGAAGAATACGTTCGGGACCTTTATCCTTGTCATCTGCCGTAGTCAATGACCAAAGCAGCTTACCTCCGGTTCCTTTTCCGCTATAAACTTCAAATTTAGCTCTTGGATAATAAGAAGAAGCAGTAGGATAATAATACAGATGAAAATCGCTGAATTCCAACTCTGCAATCATTCCTTTCGTCCCGGGAATAAAAGTCACGATCTGATCGCCCTCAACAGGATTATATCCATCATAGTATGAAGACGGATTCTTGGTACTGGCAAAGTCCCACGTTCCGAAAATGGTCTTTTCAAATGTACCGACCACTGAAAGATATTCATTCTTCACCGTTCGGAAACCTTCCGGATTACCGTTCGCTACTGCATGAGACTGTCCGGAAAGAGTGATCCCGGTACAGCTGCCATCAATCACTTCACCGCTCTGTGTGTCTGCTTTCAAATCGTATGCCAACCAAAAATAATTATCCCCTTCGACCAAGCTCTGCGAACAACCGTTCAATTCGAAAGCCGCATTCCCCGTTAAATCAACTTCACCCACTTTCACTGTATTGGCAAAGACATTGCTTTTTCCGGTATAATAAACCGTAGCTTTTGACAAATGAGATAAAACCGTAGTTCCTTCGGCAGTAAACTTAAATGCTTGCGCAACAAGAGGAATAGTATTTTCCGTCTTAATATTGACAGAAAGAATCGGTTGCGAAACATCACCGGCCACGACAGTACCTTCGGTATATTGAGCAGGAACAATTTCTTTCACCTCCATTTGCACGGGAGTATACTCGGACACAACGGCTTCAAAACCATCTTTTAAGTTATAATCGGCTATCTGTATGGTTTTTAAATAGACAGTCAGTGACCCGTCTTCCGCCATTGACTTCACAACCGCCGGTACTCCATTGCGCATGATTGTATTTAAATCAGCTTCACTGACAGTTTTTCCATCGTAAATCTTCATCACATCATCATTGGTAGAAGTGCCATATATATTTTCATATAAGCTTACTTTGGAAAAGTCTATCTGAATTTTATTTCCCGGAGTAGTCGGAACAAATGTTACTGTCCCTTCAAACTTTGAAGAGATTTTCCCATCTTTTCCACCATCATCATAAAAAAAGAGATTATCGCTCCCCACCTGATAAGTGGCGGGAGTAGCAGACATCAGAACCGTATGCGGAATAGTCAAAGTAACGGGGGTAGCCGCTATAAAGCTCTCTACTCCGGTGGTATGGGCAGTCGTTGTTACCTTCGAAACAACAGTTTGCACCTTTGCTCCGAACGCTGCATCCGCCTTGACATCACCTGCAATGGAAAACCAGTTCCGACCGGAAGACAGCGCTTTAGCTAATGTCAAGGTATAAGTACCGTCATTCTCGGTAAAAGTTGTTTCCAAAGGTGTCTCTCCGTCAAAATTCAGTTCAGCACCGGCATACAGTTTCAACTGTCCGGGTTCTACAACTTCATTTATAGGAAGCGTAAACGAAACACTCGTCAGATTCTCCGGTTTCATGATTCCTTCGGTATCTACATAAAAGCTGACTAAATTTACCGCTTTTTTAGCTACAGGCTCGGTTTCCACTTGCTCGTAAGAAGAACCTGCACCTGTAACCGTCATATCGTCTACTTTCACACAACTCACTTTAGCCACCCAACCGGAGCAATTGGTTGCATTCACGAAATGAAACCCGACAGAGAGTGCTCCACTGGGATCGGTAGAAAAATAAGTTTTATTGGTATAAGTCCCGCTAAGCGTTTCCAACAGTTCACCTTCCGGCAATTTAGAAGTGGACTTTACTCCACTGGCAGTTGTAGGAAACTTATAATCAGTACCCAGTTCTAAGACTCCATTATAGATATTCAGATAAGCCGGATAAGAGCTACTCGTACCATATGGCAATACCTCTACCGACTCAAAAGTTATTTGAATCACTTTCCCTTCTTCCGCCGGTTTAAAAACAACGGCCGACAAAGAATTGTAGCTACTGCTACCCTTTATCATATCTTCCCCCCAATGATCATAAAACGTAATCTCATCGGAAACGATCACCGCCCCGTCTTCGGGCATTCCGAACTGGGGCATAAGCACAACATTCGGGTTATCAGAACCTTGTCCCCATGAATACATGGGGATGGCACTGAGCACCAATCCGAGTGTCATCAAAAATAAATGCGTAATTCTTTTCATAAGCATTTTAATTAAACAATTATTTGAACTAAAACTAAATATTCAAACTCTTGAATAACTTTTGCCAAACGAAAAAAACAGAGATTGCCCTAAGAAATGCAGGCATTGAAATAGATCCTAAAACGTCTCTTTTAGTCTATTACTCTCCGCTTTAACTCCCGAAAGCATCAGATATTATAAAAATTGGCAGGTCTTCTGACTTGTCTCTCCCTCCGGATGCCTTCCCATAAAGCAGGGCGCTTTACAGTGACATTCTTATCCGGGTTCTACGAGAATTACAGCAGCGGGTACTGTTACCGATTCGCACGGTATTCCCTTTTTATGCATCACAACTCGATGCAAACCAATTTTTTGCAAAGGTAAACTTTATTTTTGAAGTAATCTCAGAACCTGTTTAAATTTTCCTTTTAAATGTTTTTATCAGTTTATTTCGTTCTCATTTAAAACCGGCTCTTATTTCAGTTCGTCTTCGGTAAGTTCCCGAATCACCTTGCAAGGATTGCCCACAGCTATCACATTGGCAGGAATATCCTTTGTCACTACACTCCCACCACCTATGATGCTATTATCTCCGATTGAAACTCCCGGCAGTATCACTACATTCCCTCCAATCCAGACGTTATGTCCTACCGTCACCGGATAAGCGTATTCCCAACCGGTTACACGCTGTGCTACATTTACAGCATGCCCGGCCGTATAAATACTCACATTCGGCGCCAATAATACATTGTCTCCGAATGTCACCAAAGCCTCATCCAATATAGTACATCCCATATTGGCATAAAAATTCTCACCAACACGGATGTTATAGCCATAATCGCAACGGAACGGCTGTTCGATAAGTAGCTGCTTGCCGGTAGCACCTAAAAAATGTTTCAATATTTCAGTACGCTTTTCCATTTCCGACGGATGCAGATTGTTATATTCAAACAATATCTCTTTCGCGCGGGCACGTTCCGTCACCAATTCATCACAAAAAGCCAGGTAAGGTTCACCCGCCAACATCTTCTCTTTGTCTGTTTTCATATCTTTATATATCCTAAGTTACGGGAAATCCGACTCATAAGGACAACAAATATAGATGAATTAATGGAAAGTGGATAAGATTTCTTATAGGAAACCTAATTTTTACTCTAAATAAACCTTTTGGGAAAAATCGTCAACTATTCCGGTAAAATTGCTATTCCCCCGTTTTAGAAACAGCTCTATCTTTGCAACAGTAAAAAACAATAAAGAATGAACTATATGAAATCAATTAAAATCTTAACTGTGACATTTTCGCTCATGTTGACTTTTATAACAATAGCCTGTGCAGGTAATAAAGATAACAAAAGTATTAACTCTCAAAAAGAACAGAATAATATGGAAGTAATAGCATTGACAAAAGCAGATTTTCTAAAAAAAGTATATAACTACGAAGCTAATCCCAATGAGTGGAAGTTTGAGGGCAGTCGTCCTGCAATCATTGATTTTTACGCCACCTGGTGTGGTCCTTGTAAAGCGATGGCACCGATACTGGACAGTATAAGCAAAGACTATGCCGGGAAAATCGATGTCTACAAAATAGATGTGGATAAAGAGTCTGAACTTGCGGGAGCATTTGGCATTCAAAGCATTCCCACCCTATTGATGATTCCGGCAAAAGGAGAACCTAAAATTTTACAAGGAGCCATGCCGAAAGATCAACTTACTAAAATAGTAAACGAGTTTCTATTGGAAAAGAAATAAAGGTGTTATTTCAGACGCAACTTTCACTGTTACACCGATGTATTGGTTTATCGCGAAATAATAAACCGGGTGTAACCAGTGAAAATTGCGTCTGATTTATATTCTATTTTTCTAACTTCCCATCTTGTTCGGGATACAATGCCTTGTAATATTTGATACGTTCTCCCCAAGGACGGAACTCAAAAGGAAACACATGCTGTTGCTCCGCCCAGCGGTTCCACTTCTTCTCTAGACTTTTCACCTTCTCAGGATATTGTGCAGACAGATCTTTCTCCTCAAAAGGGTCTTCTGAAAGGTTTATCAACTCCCAAGAGGATTTTCCATTGGCACGCACCAACTTCCAGCCGTCCGAAATAACGGCACAAGACGTCTGATGCTCGAAAAACAAATCACGTGAACACAATTTTTTATTCTGTATGGCAGGTAAAAGACTGGTTCCCGACAATTTCACTTTCTCTCCCTGAAAAGAAGAAGGGTATCGGACCGATGCCATATCCAGACAGGTAGGAAACAGATCGATAATATGACCGGGTTCCCGGCAAATCGTACCTTTCTCTTTAATTCCGCTTTTAACAGAATCACCACATTTTATGATCAGAGGTGAACTTGTCCCACCCTGAAAACACCACTGCTTATAGCTGCGGTAAGGAGTATTACTCAAATCCGCCATCAGCTGTCCCAGATATCCTCCTTCGCTGGTTGCCCCGTTATCGCTCATAAACAGAAAAACAGTATTCTCATAAATACCCTTCTCCTTGACCGCTTCGATAAGTCGCCCTATACCATCGTCCATGATCTCGATCATGGCGGCATAAGTAGCCATGTCGTTTATCCATTGTTCTTGCTGCCGGGGAGTAAGATCCGTCCACGACGGGCGTTGATCATTGAACTCCCGCTGATAAACCGGCAGTTCCATCGATTTATTTACCAGCCCACAGGCTTTCTGGCGTTCGAAACGTTGACGGCGCAGTATATCATATCCCACTTTATAACGTTCACGGCAAGCATCCACCCTCTCTTTCGGAGCGTGTAAAGGAAGATGCGGTGTATAATGTGCCACATACAGAAACATAGGAACATCAGCAGGATGTTCCCTCACAAAACTCACGGCGGAATCGGATATGGCCGTGGTATAGTAATAATCATCAGGGAACTCAGTAATCCTTGTCAGACCGGAATATACCGGTTTAGGGGCATAATAACTTCCACCGCCACTAAGGCAGCCGTAGTATTTTTGAAATCCGCGTTGCACGGGATAACTTCCGTTGGGTTCATCAAAAGCGCCGTCTACGGTCACATGCCACTTACCACTCATATATGTAGCATAGCCATTGTCACGAAGCACTTCGGCGATAGTAGGGATATTGGCCGCTATCTGTCCCCGATACCCGGGACGATGCTCATCGACAGCCGTCATCCACCCCATACCGGCTTCGTGCTGGTAATGGCCGGTAAGCAAGGCCGCCCGGCTGGGACAACTACGCCCCGTATTCTTAAACTGGCTGAAACGTATCCCCTCTTCTGCCAAAAAATCAATATTCGGAGTACACACTTCACCTCCATAACATCCCAAATCAGAAAATCCCATGTCATCACACAATATCAGAATAATGTTCGGATGGTTCTCTTTAGAAGCATTGCCGGCAACGACACTGTTCCCTATGGAAGATAATATTAGGGAACTTATCAACAGTCTATTCATTCGTTTGGATTTAAAAGTTACTCACGGACAAAGATACCACTAATCAGTGAATGGCAATGTTCACTTTTGATTATTTATTGTCTAATATTATCTAAACTACAACAAAAAAGAAAAAACCAAATAAGTTCTTCCGAATTATTCTTAACTTTGCTGTGTATCCGGAAAGACAGATACATCGTTTTCGTAGAACGATAGAGAAATCTTATGATTATCTGCTATTAAAATCTGGAATTTTTTGTTCCCGCAGATCATGAGTGAGACTCTCCACGCTCAAGATGCATATAACTTTGTTATATATCATCCGGGTGTGGAGTTATTGCTTATTATTCGGGAATGGGCTTAGCCATGATGGGATAATATAGTATATAGCTCCCATGCCTTTTCATCATGCATGGGAGCATAAATAAATTAAAAGCACACAAATAATTATGAATGAATTAACTTGTCCCTGTTTCATGAAAACAGATCTTGAACTCGCGGTTGACAAATTATCCTTTCTTGAAGAAAACTATTCCTGCATGAATTCTCCCGAATATCTTAAGACTCTTCCCAAACATGAACTGTTATGTTGCTTGTGCCTGATCGATGTAGTTATACTTTCTATCAAGCAGAAACGTTATACATGTACAGTCACAGAGCTGATCCGGTTATATGAATGCAAAGAAAATATTATTTTGGTAATTTTCGTAAAATATAAATCCCATCCACGCCTGTAATATCTTCAGATAAACAGACATATCACGGGAAGTGAACAGAATACCTCTTATAGATTTACTTCTAAAAGAAGCTATCTGTTTTGCGGAAATAAAAGGTTAAGGGATACAAGGTACGGATACAAGGCTCTTAACAATAGCAGGCAAACTATCCAAAACCATCACAGGATTATCCGTAGAAACAAGATTCACACCCAACGTTACCATCTCTCGCAAATCTTCGGGTGTATTGATGCCCTGTACATTCACAGTCATCCCCAATTCCTGCGCTTCCCTGATCCATTGAGGGTTGTCACGATATTCTTTCCGATGATAATGAATTCCCCGTATCCCCATTTCATAGACCTCAGCCGGTGCCATTCCCCCTTTGAGACAGGCCACTACCGCCTCCGGATCAATCCGAACGAGCTCTTTGCATATATCCAAATTAAACGTGATATACTGCACCTTATCCTCCACTTTATAATACTTCACCGTATCCAGCACAGCCTTTACCACAGTCATATTTCTCTCGAAACTATCATGCTTCTTAATCTCGATAAAAAGTTTGGTTGGAGATTCCGACTGCTTAAGTTGCACAAGAAAATCCTTCAATTGAGGTAACTTTTCACCATTAGACAGTTTCATATCTTTCAATAAATCATAATAGGTATCTTGAAAGGAAAGACCATTCATTTTTTTATCATGCCCTACCACCAAATAACCGTCTTTAGTGAGCCATACATCCATCTCCGAGCCATAAAGCCCCATTTTTTGGGCATTCTTCAAAGCGGTAACCGAATTCTGTGCCGCTCCTTCCGTATTCCAATACCCCCGATGGGCAACAATACCCGGCTCCCGGTTTCCTCCGTTCTGAGAACGGAGAGAAACACTTGGGCAAGCCAAAAAATAAACTAATACACAAATCGAAAAAACACGCATATGTTCTAATGATAATAATTACGTAATATTATATTTATACCTTTGAAAGCACGCTACTGCGAGGTGACCATCACATTAACGGTAGAAACCACTTCCATCTCATTCGCTCCATCAACCGATGAAACAAGCTTGTAGGAAACCGCTTTACCAAAATCGACGGCAGAAGAACCCGAAATCTGCTCCACATCATTTATATAAACCTTATCTGATGGAGAAAGCGTTTCAAAAACCGGAACTAACGCACCTGTATCCGTACCTTCGGGAAGAGTCACATATAAATCGAACGTAGTATAATCAAAAGCACTTCTATCCAATATACCTGCCACACCGGCTACCTTGAAAGATTTAAATTCGGGATAATAGCAAGTATACAGTTTATAATGACGTTCCGTCCCTGAATAAGCCTCCACCAGGATATCCATCGGAGAGGATAAATCGTACTTGGTATTTGAGGAATATAACCGATCGTTTATAAACACCTTGGTAGAATCGGAAGCGATCGAGAAATTCAATTTCTGAGACATACTGATAGATAAATCCTTATTGTTATATCTCATTTTATAGGGCAACATCAACAACCACTCATCATTCTCCTTCTCTTCGGCATATATCTCGTCATAATAGATTTTAGACGAAAGTTTATCGATATCCGTCACATTATCTACCACGTTGACTATAACAGAAGTCGTGTCTACCCTCATGTCTTTACCCAAGTCCAGATAAGTGGATGCCACACACACCACCCGGTAAGTACCCGGCACGGAATATGAATAAGTGAATACTCCCTTATTGACTACCATACCGGTATTGTTCTGACTCCGTAATTCATAATTATGCGACTCATCGCCGGTGAAAACAGCTACCTGATCGGCAACACCTGTGAACTTAACCACCATTGACTCATTGAGTTGAAGCGTAGTCTTATCTACCGCCATTCTTGCATAAGGAGTAGCAGACGAGTCGTCTTCACAAGCTATAAACAGCAAAGTCATACATACCCCCGACAATATTCTATATAGAACTTTCATATTCATCTTGATTACTTTTTATGATATTAATAACCCGGATTTTGCACAACCGCTCCTTGAGAAAGGTCAATCTCGGCTTGAGGAATCGGGAACAGTTCATTCACCCCTTTCCGAAAATAAACTCCCCGCTTGTTGGTATTCGCCAATCCGAAAGCCTTTATTACTTCCGCAGCACGTTTTTGGCGGACAAGATCAAAGAACCGGTCCCATTCGAAACATAACTCTTTGCGACGCTCCGACCAGATCTGATCGCGCATGTAACCATATCCACCGGCCAAATAAAGATTTCCGTTTCCGTCTATGGTATTTGCCTGCCGTTTATTACTATTCAACTGTTCGAGCGCACGGGCTCCTTCACCACATTCATTAAGAGCCTCGGCATAAATCAACACTACTTCGGGATAACGGATTATCCGCCTGTTTTTACCATTGTCGCCCGTATATAAAGGTCTTTCCTTAATGGGTGTATACCATTTCAAAGTCAATTTCTGTTGCGGACCACAGTCGAGCATCTCCAAATCGGGAGCACTTTCCTTTTGGCCTACCATACTCCTGCGACGCGGATCGGTTCCGAACATGGATTCCAAAATAGCTTCCGTAGCCCACATTAACGGAGAATTACAATAAAGCGTCTGATAGATAGCATCACCTTCATTGTCATTTCCAGTAGAACCATCTCCCGATTCCTTGAAAACAATTTCAAAAATAGAACCTCTGCAAAATTCTCCGGACTGGAAAAACTGTTCGTAATACTTTAGTACATTTCCATAGAAATCTTTATATTCAAGAGAATATGCTCCTTTCAGCATCGGAAGTGTAGTCTCCGGCAGTTCATAGGGATCGGCAGAATGATTCAGCGCTTTAGGTTTGAACCAAAGACGTTCGCGAAGCTCTTCCCAATCTTCTTCGGAAGCATCATAATGCAATATGTCACCAAAGGTCATTGTAGTTCCATCTACAAAATACTCACCCAGCCGAACGACTTCTTCCCATTTCCCGGAAGGTATGCCGGGAGTGGCCTGATACATGAGTACCTTCATAAGCAATGCCACTGCCGCACTTTCACTGGCCCTGCCCGCATCGTCGTCAATAAACTTCGCAGGAAGCATGATAGCCGCTTCACGCAAATCTTTTTCTATGTAAGCGTACACCTCCTCTGCCGAAGACCGGGGAACAACCAAGTTGTCAACCGTTTCTATCTCCGGACGAATAGGTACTCCCCCATAAGTTTTCACCAGATTAAAATAGAACAAAGCCCGCAAAAATTTTGCCTGTCCCAATATATAACGGATATCACGATAAGATGAATATTCTTCATCCGCCAACCTTACCCTGTGGGCATTAGCAATCACCTGATTGGCACGATATATACCTTTATAATTAATGGTATACCTCTTCTGAATCCATTCATTGGACGTATTAAAGCGGAAATTGACCAATTGCCCCATTTGGGTAGTCAAGTCTTCATCGGTTCCTTTCACATCATCTCCGCATGCCTCACCGAAACGCCAGTCACACTGGTTATAAACCTCCATTTGTAATACATCGTATGTGGCATTCAATGCTGATTCCAGTTTATATTGAGTATCATAGAAATTCTCATCCGTTGAATAGCCGAGCACATCTTTATTCAAGAAGTCTTCACACCCGGTCAAGAAGCAAACAGCCAGGCTAAATATCGTAATTTTAAATACTGTCTTATTCATATTCCCAACTTTTATAAAGTAATATTTAGTCCAAAAGTAAATGAACGCGCCTGTGGATAGTTTCCATGATCAACGCCCATGCTAAGGTTATTGCTCTCGGTTCCGGAGACCTTGCCCACTTCCGGATCAAATCCATTGTAGCCCGTCAATGTCAATAAGTTATACGCTCCGACAAACATCGACAGATTCGTCAGATGCCAACGGGAAGTCAGCTTGTTGCTGAAATTGTAAGTAAGCCGTACTTCCTTCAAACGTATATACGAGCCGTCCTTCACCATAAAATCGGAAGCCCGAAAGTTACGGGCTTTATCCGAGCCTCGTAAATCAGGAACAGAAGCATCCAGATTTTGCGTAAAAAACCGGCGGCTATCGATCGCATACTCTTCTCCTCCCGACCAATGCTTATCACGAATGTCGGCATATACATTTCCCTGAGCCGCATTATTAAGGTAGTAATCCATCACATTAAAAATCTTATTACCAGTCTGTCCCTGGAAGAATAACTTCAAGTCGAAATTGGCATAACTGAATGACATCGGGATACCAAAAACAAAATCGGGCAGAGGTGAACCCAAATAGGTACGATCTTCGGCAGTGATCTTTCCGTCATTATTCAAATCTTTAAATCTGAAATCGCCCTGCCGAGTAGATAAATCGAATTCATTTTTACCGGCATCGTACTGGGCACTGGCTTTCACCTCGTCCAGAGAGTTGAAAATCCCGTCCGTCACATACCCGAAGAAACTTCCAATAGGCTTACCTACCGCAGTTTTCGTCACATAATCAAGAATACTCGATTCGCTAAGATAACCTCCGTAAACCGGTTCGTCACCCAATCCCAAACTTACAACTTTATTCTTGATATAAGACACGTTGAAACCAATTTCATATCTAAACTTTTTAATCTTGTTACGGAAATTGACAGACAGCTCCACACCACTGTTACGAACCGAACCGGCATTGGTCATCGGGGCATCATCATCCACATTATCGAAGTCATCGAATCCGGTAGAAAGCGGAACGGGCACACGTAAAAGCATATCAGTCGTCAATTTAGTAAACCATTCCAAGCCTAAAGTCAAGCGGTTGTTGAACAAACCGAGATCCAATCCCACGTTAAATGTCTCGGTCTTCTCCCAATGAATGTCCGGATTGCCTATCAAAATGGAAGTGGTGCCCGGATAAACCCGGTGATTGCCTATACCAAACGAATAATTCTTTTCGGTATTCAAAAGAGTATAACGGGAAAGTTCGTTGATACGATTGTTACCCAACTGTCCCCATCCAAATCGTAACTTACCAAGCGAAAGCCAGTCTTGATTTTGCATAAACGGTTCGGAAGTAAATTTCCATCCCACGGATACGGAAGGGAAATATCCCCAACGTTCGTTTTTGGAAAAGATAGAAGAGGCATCGGCACGAAAATTAGCCTGAAAAAGATAACGGTCGAGGAAATTATAACTTAAACGACCTACAAATCCCAATGCAGTCCATTCATTATCCAGTCCGGCCGCATCATCACCAGTATATCCGCTCGACAAAAACCAAAGATCGGAAGAATTGCTCGCAGTCCCTTTACGGGTACCTTCCATCCAACTGTTTTTATAACCTTCGGCTGTCTGCCCCAATAGTACAGAGATATCGTGTTTTTTGTTCTTCCAGGCAAAAGTGAACAGGTTATTGATCTCCCACTTATTGGTTTGGTTACGCCGGTTGTAAATCCGGGTCAGATCGTTGGGCATCGCAAAGTCTTCATCCAGTTTATTAACCTCATAGAAACGTGTCCGCTTCCCGATAACAAGGTAATCGGAAAATTTAAATTGATAAGTCAGCAACTTTCCTAATTTGGCAGTGAGGTTCAAATTCAAATCAATACGATGATTTTCTCTTTTATTGTGATTCCGGTCTATCACGGCAATGGGATGATTGGAATTATAATTTCCCCTGTAATTGTAAAGATATTCCAAAGGGTTCTGATACAAAGCCTTTTTCAAAACACTCTCACTTCCTTCGGGTACAATATTTCTATTTTCATTTGTATAGAACATGTTTGTAGTCATATTCAGCCAGCTATTCAACTGGTTATCCAGATTCATGCGCAAATTAAACCGTTCGTAACCGGAAGTTTTTACAATACCTTTTTCATTATAATAACTTCCACTGACCATGTACTTATGCCGATCCGTACCACCAGACACAGATAAATTATATTGTTGTTTCAATCCTGTTTGTGTTATCGCATCCCACCAATTGTCCGGAGAGTTTCGTCTGATAGTATCTACTTTATTATATTTGAGATTATCATAATAATAACCTCCGTCTTTGTCTTTAGAATAATACAATCTACCGTCTACCGAATAAATGCTGTTTCCCGAAACGTAATCCCTCATCAATGCATACTCTTCTGCATCAAGAACATCGATCTTCTTCCAGGGATTTGAAAAACCCACAATCATATCGAAACTAATTTTCGTCTTCCCCGAAGCACCGCTCTTGGTTGTAATCACCACTACTCCATTGGCCGCACGCGCACCATATACAGCGCTCGAAGCCGCATCTTTCAGTATTTCGATATTGGCAATATCATTCGCATTCAGATGATCGATACCATCGACGATAAAGCCGTCGACCACATACAAAGGGTCCGCATCATTAACGGTTCCCGTACCCCGAATCTTAATAGTAGAACTACTACCGGGAGCACCGGTATTCTGTATAATATTGACACCGGCAGCTTTTCCTTGCAATGCCTGCAAAGGTGAAGAAACCGGAATATTGGTTAGCTCTTCTCCCGACACGGAAGATATGGAACCCGTAATATCACTCTTTTTCTGAACACCATAACCAATGACCACCAGTTCGTCCAACTGGATATTCTCTTCATCCAGTAATATTGTCAACGGTTTATTATCACGTATGATAACCTCACTGGATCTATATCCCATATAAGTGATTTTAAGGATAGTACCGACAGGCACTCGCATAGAGAACTTTCCATCTATATCTGTTATCACACCGTTTTTGGTTCCCTTTTCCACTACGGTAACACCAATGAGCGGTTCTCTGTTCTTACCATCCAGCACCTCCCCCGAAACCGGTAGAACCGACTGCGCATAAGAGGATACTATGTGGACGATAGCCATGATAAACACTGCCATCCTAGGTAATATATCTTTATTCATCTGCTAATAATTAAATGAAGCGGTTATATAATAGTTATAAAAAATATCTCATCCGCGGATTATGCGGAATAGGTGACCTCACCCGCAGATGAAACATGAAGTAACTGAAAACACACTGAAAATCTGTGTTTTCATACTGGCATCAGATCATTTTTTAATAATCAGATTGGAAGACGAAACGCCTTCTGTGCTTTGTACATTTATCAGATACATGCCTTCGGCCAGTGAAGACACATCGACAGAGTTCTCGGACGGTTTATCCACAACCTTAACCAGTCTGCCGGCAGAGTCATAAATTTCGACCTTTTTAACGGTTCCTGTTGTTTTCACAAAGAATTTATCACTTGCCGGATTCGGATAGATCTGAGTTTTGTTTCCTCCGTTCACAGGAATATTTTCAATGGAAGTCCCTATCTCCGCACGTGTACGATATTCGATATCCAGATTATCAGCATCTTTTATAGGATCATAATCCGGTTTACGATAGTGATAACAATAAATACCTTCACCCTCATTGATGGCAAAAATAACATCACCGCCCAAATTTCTCATGGAATGTACCTTGTCGCCTTCGCCCGGCTTGATATTCGTTACACGAACAGGAAAATCGGATTTACTGTCTACCCGGAATAATTTTTCCTGCCACTCCTTGTTCTGCACACTCGAATCCCAGTAATACATACTTCCGGAAGCCACAATCGGCTCTTTTACCCAAGCATTAAGTTTGCCTGTACCTAAATCAGAGTGCAAATAAACATCCTCCCCATCTGTATAATGCAACTCTCCACCAAATCCCAACGGCATACCGGTACCTCCCGAATTGGCCGAAAACATATAAACACCATCAAATTCCACTCCCGCATCCGGAGAACTGTTTTTGGGTTTTCCATCTGTTCCGGGAACATTTTCATTGACATCGAATGCACCATAATTACCCGGTTCCAAATTGGTAAATGCAAGCTCGGAACCATATTCCTCATGCCAACCACGGAAATATATTTTTCCATTATAGGGAGTAGGACTGGCATCGCTCACCCAACCACTCTGAGGACTGTTATTCTCATCCTTCCCCGGCCGGGTATCATAAATAAGATAAGTTCCCTCTTCCGTACCGTCACTGGCAAAAGGTTCACCGCCGTATTCGTAAGACCAAGCCTGAAAAAAAAGCTTTTCATTGTAGAAGTTAACCATATCATCTATGGCTGCACTCATGGTAGCGCCTGCAACTTCCGGATTAGGCTCTACATTCATATCTTTCACTAAATGTGTTCCGGCTTCCGTCCCATCAGTTACCCAAAGCTCCTCACCATACTTTCCATCTTTATCATCAGCCTTAAAAAACACTTTGCGACCCACCCGGCAATACGGACTGTAAGGAGAACCATTATCTGTCCCGGGATACCCCATCTTACATTCATAAATCAATTTGGTTCCTTCTTCGGTTCCGTCACTGACCCAAAGCCAATGTTGACCGCCATTATACTCCTCGCTGTCAAAGTTCTTAGCAGCAAACACAAACTGAGTTTCGTTCAATTGCGTAAAACCTTTCGGATCGGAAGAAGCTAATTCATGAATATCCTTCACCATATAAGTGCCCTGTTCCGTTCCGTCAGAAATCCAGAGTTCCGCTCCATTAACACCATCGTCTGCCTGAAAAACGACTTTATCATTAAACCGTGTCAACCAAACGACATTAGAACTTGTCGGCCCGGAAATGATATCTTTCACAATCCTCGTCCCTTCCGGAGTTCCATTCGTCACCCATAATTCCTCTCCGTGCGCAGCATCCGTTGCCGCAAAAAAAGCGAGGTAACCTTTCTCCTTACTTCCGGCAACCGTTATATTCTTTTGTTGAATAAGTTTACGAGTATTGTTAACAAATGCAGTTACCCCTTCTGGTAAGAGACTTCGTAATTCACCTCCCGGATCACGAGTAAAATCACCTGATGTCTGAGGTTGTCTTCCTCCTTGAGCAAAAACACTTCCCATAGCAAATAATGAAAAGACAAATAAAAAGCACAACTTTTTCATATTCTATAAAATTAAATTAAAAAAAGACTGAATAACCCGTATTTTACGGGATAACCAAAACTTTGTATTAATGTAATCGTTGTGTTTCTACATTTTTAATTCGGGCAAGTGTGTTCTTTTCCTTTCATAGTACAAAAACACACGACCCCGATGACAAAAATAGATCAAAACCATTACATATATGATACAAAAAGAAAAAGAACTACCGGTTAAATGCCTTGTAAAAATGTAGTAAAGAAAGACTCCATTAATACCAGATTTTGGTTATAACACCTGCTATATGAATTCTCTGTTTTCTTTCATATTTCCCGGGTACATCAAGAATAGAAAGAATGCATCAAGCAGGTACAATAGGTTATTAAAACATCACAAATGTACGGTCAGGGCAACTAAACGAATGTTAGAAATTGACCAAATATTACAAGATTTTCGTGAAAACAGCCCTTCAAAGCCACGTAGTATCATTTAAATATTTTTTTCATTCGAATTACAACATCTATTCAAGAACAATATCAAACTGATCGTAAGACTCTGTCCGGTGGGCTAAATGCTTAGTCAATGCCGATATTCCGAACAACGGCGAATAGGTCCTGACCTTAATCGTTTTCCCATCAGGCATGAATTCCAGTATACGGAGCCATCCGTCACCACCATTTCCTTCCGGACCGCCTCCCAAAAACTGTACGTTGAACATCATCTGATGAATCGGTTTACCAGATGTATTATTGTCGATTCTGTATCCGACATTATCCTCGTATTTGCTATTTCCATTACCGGTATGTCCACATATCAAAAGGCGGATATTGGAAGAAGGATAAAGCAACTTTTCCCAGATCTGAGTCCCTACGTTCATAGGAGAAAGCACATACTTTTCTTTATCACGGATAGTACCGCCTTTCGGGGGAGTACCGGGATTAAGATATCCGTGGGTCATAAAGATGACTTTACTATCCTTATAAGTTTCGCTTGCTGCGAGTTTTTTTGCCCAATCAAGCACCTCATCCCGTGGAGCAAACTCACTGGTGATAATCAAAATCTTTCCCCATGCCGGTTCGTTGAATTCGAAAGCGGCATTCTCTAAAGAAGCAACACCGTTACGGTTTGGAATTGCACTGACACAAAGGTCTCTCCATGCCGTATTCCTTTCAAAAGGAAAATATTCGGGGAAATGCGTCATTCCGTTTTCAGAGCGTTTATAACCATATTCATGATTACCTGTCGATATGATGTAAGGAACCTTGTTATCGAGTCTGGCAAATGCCTTCGAACTGGCTTCCCACATTTCGCGACTGGTTTGATTAAGCATCTTCCGGTTACGCACAATATTCTCATTTTGCTCTACGACATCTCCCGTACATAGCACTGCTTTAATCTTTAAATTTTCAATATGATCTACAATCCATGCCGTACACAATTCAAACAAAGGCTGATTAATATCGTACTTGACATATCCCTGCGGATCCCCCAAAAGAATCATCGAGAATGATTCCGGATCAATCAGATGTTGCTGGTCGGCTCTCTTTTGAGCACCCAAGCCTATCCAAGCTCCTGAAACAACAGCTAAACATAAAAAGAACTTCCTCATAATTTCCATTTCTCCTTTTTTTATACTTTATTCTAAATACACACATCTCAATATATCCTTACCGGGATTTTCCGGCAAACATTTTGTCTCTACTGCTAAACAAAGTCTTTCGGCAACACACCAAACTGTTTTTTAAAACAGTTCGAAAAGTAAGAAGGGGTGCTGAATCCCACCATATAAGCTATTTCCACAATTCCGTACTCTTTCTCCTGTAATAAAGCAGCCGCTTTCTTTAGTCGTGTAAGCCGTAGATATTCATTAGGCCCTATCCCCAACACTCCTTTCAGTTTTCTAAAGAAATTGGACCGCCCCATGTTCATCGCTCCCGCCATATCATCGACAGATAAATCAGGATTCTCCAAATGCCGGGCTACGTACTCCTCCAACTTACTGATAAACTGTTTGTCGGCCTTCGACTGCGCCATGGTGTCAGCTTTAATAAAGGGAGATTCCATAAAGTGCCGGCACAGTTGTTCCCTGTTTTTCAGCAGATTGGCAACAGTAGCACGTAAATATTCTACTGAAAAAGGTTTCTCGATATAAGCATCGGCACCATGCTCCAATCCTTCTATTTTCTGTTCCATAGCAGTTTTTGCCGTGAGCAACACAACGGGAATATGACTGTAATCCAAATTAGATTTCAGATGTTCACACAATTCCAGTCCATCCATTTCGGGCATCATAATATCCGTAATTACCAGACTTACCCGGGCATCGGAAAGAACCGAAAGTGCTTCCACTCCATGACCTGCCACCAGTACATGATACAGGCCGGCAAACTGGCGTTGGAGAAACGACAACATATCTTTATTGTCTTCTACAACCAGAATCGTCGTCAATTCCTCGTTTCCCATTTCCGAACTCCCCATTTCCGGCTGATTCTCGGGTAAATCGTTAAGTTCTTCATTGCTTTCCGGTACGAGGCATGGAGAACAGTGTACAATCGGAATAGAAAAAATAAAACGATTACAATCCAGCGAACGATCCATCACCAAACTCCCACCATGCAATTCCGCCAATGAACGAGCCAGTGCCAGTCCGATACCCGTTCCCGATTCCACCTTATTCCCATCCCGATAACGCACAAAAGGTAGAAAAATATTATCTCTCATTTCCAATGGAATCACTTCACCGTCATTGTCCATTACAATCAAAAGACTACTTTCCTCATCATCGGCAGACAAGTACAAGTGTGCATAAGTCCCGGCGTACTTCAACGCATTAGAGAAAAGATTACTCAATACTTTAATAATCGCTTCCTTATCGACGCCCGCATAAATATCCGCTTCAGGCAACTCGATTTTCAAGTCGATCCCCCTTTTACGGGCAAGCGGAATGAAACGTTTGTACACCGAATGAATGACAGCTCCCATATTACATTCCGCAAGGTTAAGTTTAAACCCTTTATTCCCTGTTTTCCGAAAATCAAGTAATTGATTGGTTAAAGCCAATAATCTCTCGGCATTCTCATCCATAACCTCCAGTTCCGTTTTTATACTTTCCGGCAACGCTTTCTCTTTCAGTACACTTTCAAGAGGACTTTTAATAAGAGTAAGCGGAGTACGTATCTCATGAGCCACGTTGGTGAAGAATTCTATTTTCGAAATATACAGTTCCCTTTCTTTCTCCTGCTCGAATTTTTCCATATCACGCCGGTGTTTTTCGACTCCCCTTCTTCGGAAATAGAAAAACACAGAGCAAATTAATCCCAACAGAAGTAATATGTAGACAACATAAGCAGCCGTAGACAAATAAAAAGGAGGGAGAACCCGTATCTCAAGCGAACGGATTTCCGGATTCCACAATCCGTCACTATTAGCTCCCTTCACCATCAGTCTGTAAGTATCAAAAGGCAGATGCGAATACGTAATCGGTGCATTACCGGCGACACGCCATTCAGAATCATATCCTTCCAATTTATACATCAATGTATTCATCTCAGGTGCATGATATGCAAGCGCAGCCACACGAAAAGAGAATGAGTTCTGGTCCGGTTTCAAAACAATTTCATCGGATAAGGTAATGCTCTGCTTTAAAGGAGACCCCTCATCACCCACCGTCACCCTCTTGTTGAAAAGCATAAAGTCGGTTATAACAACGGGTGGCACATAGTCGTTGCTTATAAAAGTGGAAGGATCAAAAGAAATAAACCCGTTAATACTCCCGAAATACAGGTTACCGTTCTCATCCTTATAGCTGGACTGATAATTGAACTGGTTATCCAGCAACCCGTTGGCCCGTGTGTATACCTTGAAAGTCTCCTTCTTCGGATTAAAACAAAGCAGCCCTTTATTGGTAGAAATCCAGAACAAGCCTTTATTATCTTCTTCAATCCTGTAAACGACATTACTCGGCAGTCCTTTTTCAGAATCATAGCAAGTAAAATCGGTAGTGGACGGATCAAAACGACAGAATCCTCCTCCCTGGGTAGTAAGCCAAACGCGGTTCTCGCTATCTACAAAGACAGTAAGTACTTTATTTGAAGGAAGACTGCGCGGCTTATTCTCATCGTGCACAAAATGTTCCCATTTCTTCGTCCGAATATTCTGTCTGTAAACGCCGTTAACATAAGTCGCAAGCCACAGGTTTCCCTGTTTATCCTCGGTAATGTAATAAACAAACACTCCCGACAGTTCCGGAACAGAAGAGAATGTATCCTTTTCCGAATCATAACTTATCAAACCGGAAGGCGTTCCCAGATATAATTGTCCGGAAGTTGTCCGGAAAACAGAAAAAATGTTTTTCGGGAGATGGGCATAATGCTTAACCTTCCGAGTTCTCAGATCAATTTTGTTTAAACCTTGCGAAAAGGTACCTACCCAAAGAGCATCATCATCAAGACAGAGCCCGTGAATATTCTGATAGATCAAAGGATCTTTAAAAGGTTCTACCGAACGTGTTACCGGATTAAAATGAAACAACCCCCTGTCTTCCGTACCTATCCACAAAGTCCCGCTTCGGTCTGCGCAAAATTCTCTGACGCGTTTCCCCATCCGGTCTGTTTCCGAGCGAGGATAGAACTTCTCAAAATAGGTATATTGCCGAGGATAATAATTCACCCCGCCAAACCAGGTTCCCACCCACATTCCTCCTTCACGGTCTTTACAAATCGCGTAGACCGCATTATCGGATATGGAATAGGAATCACCGTATATACTTTGCAAATGAGTTGTTTCACCTGTACGTGAATTATATACATAGATACCGGACTCCGTACCTATCCACAGAACATCATCGGAATAGAAAACCATCTCCCTTACAAAAAGACTCTCTCCGGAAGCAGCAGTGCCCGGGAGCAGAGAAGACAATGCCCCGGAGGTTAAATTCACCTCCATTAATCCATCGTCTGTCCCTACATAAAGGCAATTATAAGGACCGGGAAGCAACTTATTGATTCTTTTGCCTTTGAAGGGCGCTTTGATTCCCGGAGAGAAAACAGGTTTCAACGTATGAAGCCCGTCTCTGGAACTGTATAGATTACCATCGTGTATATCCAACCAACACACGTCATCCTGATCAAACACGATCTGACCAGCATTCCTTAACCGTTTCTTTCCGGATGCATCAGTCTGTAAATGTTCCAATGTACCCCTGTTTGTATCGTAACAAAAAATCCCTTGCCTTTCCGAAACAATCCAGACCCTTCCTTTACGATCGCCTTTTATAGTATGAACAGTCTGTTCAATCGTAGTATTCAAATTGCTCTGTATAACGAAGCGTTCCACTTTCTCTCCAGAAGGAGAGTAAATATAAACTCCGACATCCGTACCGATCCATATCTGCCCGAGGCAATCTTCGTACAACGACGTTATAAAATTGTTTCCGAGCGTTCCCGACTCTTTCATAAATGTTTGGAAAGAGACTCCGTCATAACGATTTAGTCCATCCTTTGTACCAAACCACATGAACCCGAAACGGTCCTGAATAATAGCGGCGACAGTATTCTGCGACAATCCGTTATTAATGTCGAGCGAACGGAAAGCATAACGCCCCATACCCGTACCAGCAAACATAGAGGAACAATATAATATCAGAAAAAAGCAAAAGATAAATACACGACGTGTTTTCATACTATATTTCCTTTTTAATCTTTCATGAATTTTTCCGCCCGCCCGGGAGTAAGCAATTCCCAAAGTGAAGCGACTGTCCAGCCGGGAGCAAAAATATTATTATAATACCCCTTGCCGTTTTTACCATAATCCCAGTTTGTGTGCTGAACAACTTCGGGATAATACCCCACTTTAGCCACACCACACAAATGTCCTTCGTACGGAAGCAATTGCCGCATGGAAGTGGAGATGACATTAGAAAATGCAGAGAAACGCGGCTCATCATACTCTTTTGCAAGCCAATCGAGTACAGAACCGAACTCAAAAACGAAAACATCTATATGATTATTCTCAACCGATACATTTCCCCAACCGCGCGTCTTGAAACCAAGATCTCCCAGCATCTCACCATCAGCAAACGGAACATCCCACACATAATACCAAGAAAGTGCAAAATAAGCAGCTTCACGCGTAAGATCGGCATAATGTTTTCTCTCTTCCCCTTTCGTAATCAGTGCCAGATAATAAGTTGCCGTAGCTGCATAAAGAGAAGCCTCCTTATCTTCACAATTCGCATCGAGCGTAGACGAAAAATAATCGGCTTTAGATATCAACTCTTTCTCCAGATAATCAGCCGTATGCTTGGCACTCTCCAGATAGCGTTTATCCTTGAAGTACTTATAAGCCATGACGAGTGGAAGTGTTGCAGAAGGAGTACTTCCACCACTTTTATCGGTAATGGTAAAATCATCCTTAAACTTACGGGGGAAACTACCATCAGCATTCTGAATCTTTAAAAACATATCGAGTATATTCCTTAATCTGTGCTCCCACTCGGGATGTTTCCTGCCGTTCGCTCTCTCGTAATCCAAATAATGCAGCATTGCATACACCGCTTCCGACTGACGGCGGATACTATTAGCCGGTCTGTCTTCTCCCTTCGGATCGTTGATAAAACTTACACGCTCCCGAAAGAATCCTCCCGGCGTAAAGCCATTTTCCAGATAACTACCGAATATTTTTCTACAATCTTCCACCAACTCCTGCCGGTCGTGTCCATACCCATATTCCCAAGCATTGAAAGCGTTGAGCAAAACACGTCCGACAAATCCTACTTCGGCCACAGGAGGGCTATCACACGTCAAGACATGCATTCTGGGACTTGCATAATAAGAGAGAACAGGACCATCGATAAAACTTTCAACGAAATAATTGCTCATTACCTCTTTCATCTTTTCGGAAGAATAGGATGTACTTACGGGCTGCGGTCGGTACATGTCGTAACTATACTCCCAAGTACGACGCACAAAACCGGAAAAATCATCCGAACTGCCATATGCGATTTCCCAAGTAAGCATCACTGTTTCTCCTTTTCCCAACTTTTGATACGCTTCGACCTCTGGTGCCAAAGTCAACTTACGAACATAACTTTTAGGGGCTTCGCGATAGGGAAAGCCAAAGGAAAGAGTAGCCTTTCCGTTATGATTGGCAAAACCTGTAAATCCGATGGAAGTCTTACCCGAGAGAATTACTTCCCCTTCACTGTGAGTAGTCAAAGCGTCATGGCAGAAATCATCTTTGCGGATCACCGTCAGATACTGCCCGTCTTTTACATTGTAAATTCCCGTCAAAGGAGTACTAAGACGATCTTCACGAACTTCCCAGCTATCGGATGTATGAAAAGCAGGCGCCCCTTGGGGCGATCGGAGGTTTTGTCTGTACCAGAATCCGGGCATATAGAACTGACAATCACCATGACGGAAAGAAGTGGAAAGTTGCTGGCTGAAATTGAAATAAATGTCATCCAAAGCAGTGAGTGTCACCTCCATCTCCCAACAATCACTTTGGTTTCTGACACGCTCCGTGATTACCAATGGTAACTCTTGAGATGCTTCCAAAGAAAAACATCCTTTCCCGGAAGCAGATTCCAGAAAAGTTAGAGGATATTGTCTGGAATTATTTCCCGGTATTTTCAACGAGATACACGCAGATAACTGCCCGGGCAAATTTTCAACACCTTCGGCAGTAGTAACAAACACCCCGACAATCATAGCACAAATTAAAGATTTTATATTCATAAAACATGATTTTAACAGCGGGAAGCTTCCGGAATTTTTATTTTCAAGGCATTTCTTCCCAGCAATATTAAACAAAAAATAAAAAAGGTAATGTTAACAAGGTATCTTTAATACCACACATTACGAAAAAAGAAACTCGGTTAACCTTCATCCATAATTATAGATGCAAAATACGGGAATGATACAATCTTGCAGTACCACAAATAGGTATTTTTATAAGAGAAATCAGTAAAACTTGCCTTTTCTTCAAATTACAGACACGAAATATTTGTTCACAATTCAGAGACACGATAAATAAAGGCGGATTTACACAGAGACCAGACCGTATATTTGCGATCTGGCTTCTGTGTAAATCCGCCTTTATTTAATAGAGAATCAAAACAGTTACATAAAATTATTGTCCCTTATTCGACACAAACTCCTCAAAAAAAGTATTTCAGTAACTATTTCCTATAGCAACCTCATGGTTTCGTATAAAGATGTCGTTATTGTCAAAGGATACACCGATAAGGCTTTCGCCCAACTTATCGCATACCATCCTGGTATTTTTTTTTGCTGTGCAAAAAGCATTACACCGGGTACCACGCAAAAAGAGACCGCAAGTAAATACCTGCCGACATCATGTTTTAGTCTCATCTAATAAGAAAGCTGTTTTTCCCTTTTATGATATAAACAATGAATAAACAATTGAATTAGTCATAGAAAACTTTTTAACGAAACAAAAGTACAAGCAACTGTCCGCACTTGCAAAAAATCGCCATGCACTATATTACGTCAAAGCAACAAACATGAGACTTCTCATTACAGCAATACTACAACAGGCATTAACAGCTACAATATAATCTCTTATAAATCAAACAGATAATATTTTTTTTAACAAAGGGCAAAGGATTCTATGAAATCGGTGTAGCATACAATCAAAAACGGAGACAGTAGAAATTTAGTGTGGACACCTCTTCTTGTTAAAAAAATAAGTTGGCGAGTCCACTTTAAAAAGTACATTCTAGCACTTTTACCCCCTTTCAGAAGTATCTGTAAGGTGGTAATTTCTGATAAAAAGCACTTTTTAAAGTGGACTCAGTTGGTATAGTTTTTCATTCGCAGTGTTTCCCTCAGATCTATAAAAACAGGTGCCTGAATATGATCTAATTTACCCCCCTCACTCCTTCACCTTTTTTGCTCTATCGGCCTGTTTCTCGGCAATAGAGGGTGAAAGCGCCATATGCACTGTACTTGCGATTGGCGATAAACGTGCTTACGATTCGCAAGAACGATATTCATGGTGCATAAGAACCATACCGACCGGGGTTCACCCTGCATCTACGATGGATAAATACTTTGAGTAAAAAAGGTGAAGGCGGTGAAGGGGGTAAAAACATACTGAACAGAGGCTGTTTTGCAGAATAATCTCAGCTCATAAAAAAGACTTAACACCTTTTTTTAAGCCTGCCAATTCTTTTTTCAAAAGACGTTAAGTGTTTTTCCATATGTTCCTATCATCCAAGAATGGTTCACACCCCCAGACATATATTAATCGATTCATCCAAACCCAACGGAAGTCTTACGGTAAAACGGGTACCGCGTCCCATTTCCGAATTTACCGAAATCGTTCCGAGAAGATGTTCCACAATTGTCAGACAAATAGACAATCCCAGTCCGGTACCCTGCTTAAAACTATTCACCTTGTAGAAACGTTCGAAAATATGTTCCAGGTGTTCGCCGGCAATTCCTTCTCCCGTATCTTCCACAAACAGTTCCACCTGTTTCTCTTGCTCAAGAAGAGTATAACCTAAATTAATATAACCCTCCTTAGTAAATTTGCGGGAGTTATTCAATAAATTAACAAGAACCTGTTTCAATCGGGAGACGTCTGTCATAATACATAAATCATCCTCCGGCAACATCGCAGTAACCTGCATCTTTTCAGAATAGATATTCATGTTCTGTTCGGCAAGGATTTCATGCATCAAAGTCCGGAGAGAACATGGAGCAAATACAAACTCCATCGTATTCGACTCTATTTTTGACAGATCAAGAATATCGTTAATCAGCCGCAGCAGTTGTTCACTGTTCGTATTGATCAAGTTTACGAACTCTTCACGTTCCTGATGCGACAATTCTTCGAAAGTAGAACTCAAAACATCAGAGAATCCCACTATCGCATTCAGAGGTGTACGAATCTCATGACTCATGTTGGCAAGAAAAGCCGTCTTCAGCCGATCGCTTTCTTCCGCTTTTATCCGGGCTTCAATCAGAGTATGTTCTATGTCCTTATGCTCCTGTATACTCATACAGATACCCACCAACCGGTAAGGTAAACCGGACAGCTTGCCTATATAGGTAGATTGCCCTTCAAACCATTCCCACTTCCCGTCGCCACGCAGGATACGAAAAGGAACGGGTTTGTCATACATGGTATCGCCACTGAACTGAACACTGAAAGCATCGAACAACTCTTTCTGGTCATCCGGATGAATCAATTTCAGATACCGATCCATGGACAAGGTATAGCCCGGGTCCGGTTCAATACCCAAATATTCGAAATAGCGTGCATCAAGACTGAAGACTTGGCGATCCAAATCAAAGAACCAGGGATAAATACGGGTACGGTTCAATGCCGTATTCAAAATATATTCCTGAGTCAGTTCACTGGTTATGTTCCGGAAATAGAAAATAACGACTTCTACCCCTTCGTCAAAAGGAAGTCTGCAAAAGCGTCCTTTCACCGGAAAGATGGTATTGGTAGACTTCTCACGGATACTGGTATTAGAAGGTAAAATCAATTCTTCTTTTCCTTGACGCATCACCTCCAAAGCTGATGCAAGGATATTCTTATCCTGATAAATCAGTTCAAACAATTCACCGACATATAGATTTTTTTCATAAGAATCCGAGGAAATATTAATGTGAAGTCCCGTCCGTGCCTGTAAATTAACTTGCAACACTCTTTCATCGAATGTCAGAATAACAATCCCATCAGGCAGTATATTCAACAAACTATCGGCATAACTGATATTATCTACAGTATTCATCTCTGCTTTTTTTATTTTGTTCGATTTGCAAAGAAAGATATTTTTATTGATTCCATACAAGCAAAAAAGAAAAAAATGCCATAAGAATACATTATTTATCATTAGAACCATTGAAAAAGAAATTATTACCCATAAAAACAAATGGTCTTCTGATTTGTATATAAAATAAAAAGTTATAACTTTACGGCGCAGGAAAACAGAAAACACTCAAAGCAATCAATATAATTGGAAAAACAAAGTACATTAAAACAATATGTATGGCCGTTTATACGGGTCAATACTATAATGATATGTGGATGGGTAATAATCGTTCTTCTATTCAAAATGGGCAAAATGGAAATGACAACTTGCTTATCAAGGCAATACGGCATTCTCATTCTGTTCGGAATCAGTGCATTTGTTTATTTCCTGTGGATTTATTGCCCTTATTTCAACAAATTATACCGGAACTCAGAAAGGAATGACAACGTAGGCCTGCCGTTGGCTTCATTAGGAATGGCTCTCTGCATGTTCACATTTGCAAAAGAACAATACCTGTATGCATTCACGCTCTATATAGCTTCAACCACTGTTTTTGTACTTTTACTATACTGGGATTTATACAAAATCAGACAAAGAAAACAGAAAAGAAAAAGAGAAAAGACGCGGAGAAAATCATAATAGAAACAATGACCGTTAATTAAGAAAAGAAGAGTACGGAGAACTTTTTCCTAACCAGAACTTTTCTCTCTTATTTCGCGTTTATATGAATGATAAAACATAAAACTATGAGCGTAAAAGAACAATACTGGAGATATTCACTTATTGCTATCATTATCGTACTTGGCATTGTCCTGTTTCAGCAAATCACCCCTTTCTTAGGCGGACTGCTGGGAGCACTGACCATCTATATCCTTGTCAGAAAACAGATGATACGCCTTACCACAAAACGAAAAATGAAACGGAGCACTGCCGCTCTGCTGATCACGACCGAAGCCGTCTTCTTCTTCCTGATACCTATTTCATTGGTAGTATGGATGTTGGTCGACAAACTGCAAAACCTCAACCTCGATCCGCAATCCATCATTGCTCCTATCGAAGAAATAGCCGGAATCATCAAAAGTAAAACAGGCTATGACGTATTGGGCAGTGATACGACCTCGTTTATCGTATCCGCCCTTCCCCGCATCGGGCAAGCCGTAATGGGAGGGATCAGCAGCTTTGTCATCAATCTGTTCGTACTGGTCTTCGTTTTGTATTTCATGCTGATCGGCGGTATAAAGATGGAAGCATATGTCAATGCCATCCTGCCTTTTAATGCAACCAATACGGAACACGTGATACATGAGATCAATATGATTGTCCGATCCAATGCCATAGGTATTCCTCTTTTAGCCGTCATACAAGGAGGAGTTGCCATGATCGGCTATTTCATATTCGGAGCCCCCAATGCATTGTTGCTCGGTTTCCTCACCTGTTTCGCCACGGTTATCCCAATGGTGGGTACAGGCTTGATCTGGTTCCCCGTCGCCGTCTATATGGCCCTGACCGGAAACTGGCCCAATGCCATCGGGCTGGCAGCCTACGGTGGTATTATCGTCTCGCAACTCGATAACCTGATACGCTTTATCCTACAAAAGAAGATGGCCGACACTCATCCGCTCATTACTATTTTCGGGGTAGTCATCGGCCTGTCGTTGTTCGGATTCATGGGAGTGATCTTCGGACCGTTACTGCTTTCCCTGTTCTTCCTGTTTGTCGATATGTTCAAAAGAGAATATCTCGACACACGAAAATAACCGCTTGGCAAAGCATGTATCCTACCGAAAATTTGCGTACTTTTGTATCCTAAAAACGACATTACATCAATGGAAGCATTTACATTCAGTATGGCAGAACTGATATTATTATCAGTGGCAGGAGTTTTTCTGATTATCCAATACATTTACTATCTGGGAATTTACAACCGGATACATATGCGGAATATCACCGACCGGAAAAACGAACTGCACTTCACAAAGGAACTTCCTCCCCTGTCGGTCGTGATCTGTGCACGTAACGAATCAGAAAATCTGCGCCGTTTCCTTCCGGCTATCCTGGAACAGGATTATCCGCAGTTTGAAGTAATCGTCATCAATGACGGCTCTACGGATGAAAGCGAAGCCGTACTGTCCGCTTTTGAAGAAAAATACCAACACCTGTATCACAGTTTCACTCCGGACAGCGCCCGGTATATCAGCCGTAAAAAACTGGCACTGACATTGGGTATCAAGGCAAGCAAACATGACTGGCTGGTGTTCACCGAAGCCAACTGCCAGCCCGCAAGCAATCAATGGCTGCGCCTGATGGCCCGTAACTTTACTCCGCATACCCAAATCGTATTGGGATACAGTGGATATGAACGTGGTAAAGGATGGCTGCACAAACGAATATCGTTTAATACCTTGTTTACTTCACTGCGCTATTTAGGCTTTGCCCTTGCCGGAAAGCCTTACATGGGATTGGGACGAAACCTCGCTTACAGAAAAGAACTTTTTTTCAAACAAAAAGGATATTCCACGCACTTGAACCTGCAACGGGGAGAAGACGACCTGTTCATCAATCAGATAGCCAATACGGAAAATACCCGGGTGGAAACCAATGCCCGTGCCATCATGAGAATGCAACCCATAGAAAGATACAAGGACTGGAAAGAAGAAAGAGTGAGCTATATGGCTACGGCACGTTACTACAAAGGTGCCCAACGCTATCTGCTGGGCTTCGAGACATGTTCCCGCCTGCTGTTCTATGTGGCTTGTATAGCCGGTATCGTATTCGGAATCATTCACTCGCACTGGCTGGTAGCCGGCATCGTTTTCTTTATCTGGCTGTTGCGTTATACCGTGCAAGCCATCGTCATCAATAAAACAGCAACCGATCAGGAAGAAAACCGTCATTATTACTTCTCCCTGCTCCTATTCGACCTGCTGCAGCCTTTACAAACCCTCCAACTCAAGCTTTACCGCCTATATCGCGGTAAAGGAGACTTCATGAGACGTTAGAGGCACTCAATTCTAAAAAATTCTTATCAGATATTTTATGAAAAACAAAATTTTAATTATGACTGTCCTATTAATAGGACTATTGAGCTGCCAGAATCAAAAAACAGCCGAAAACGGTTCGTTTACGACAGCATCTTACAACCTTCGTTATGCCAATGCAGAAGATTCTGCCGCAGGCAATGGCTGGGGAAAACGTTATCCCGTGATGGCCAAACTGATACAATACCACGGTTTCGACATTTTCGGTACTCAAGAAGGATATATCCGGCAACTGGAAGACATGAAAGCCGCTTTACCGGGATATGAATATATCGGCGTAGGGCGTAATGACGGCAAAGAAGCAGGAGAACATTCGGCTATATTCTATCGTACGGATAAATTCGATCTTATTAAAAAAGGAGATTTCTGGCTTTCGGAAACACCCGATACGGCAAGTATCGGATGGGACGCGGTATTGCCCCGTATTTGTAGCTGGGGACACTTCAAATGCAAAGATACCGGATTCGAGTTCCTTTTCTTCAATCTGCATATGGATCACATCGGAAAAAAAGCGCGGGTGGAAAGTGCCTTCCTCGTACAGGAGAAGATGAAAGAACTCGGAGCCAATCTGCCGGCTATCCTCACAGGAGATTTCAATGTAGACCAGACACACAGTTCCTATAAAGCATTAGTAAGCAATGGAGTGTTGAAAGACTCTTATGAATCCGCAGATTTCCGCTATGCAACCAACGGAACTTTCAACAGCTTCGATCCGAACAACTTTACAGAAAGCCGCATCGACCATGTATTCGTATCGCCGTTATTTAAAGTAAAGAAATACGGGGTATTGACAGATACTTACAGAAGCACTAAAGCCACAGGTACGGAAAAAGCAAATGTCAAGGACTGCCCGGAAGAGATCTCCATTGAAAGTTATGAAGCACGTACACCGTCGGATCATTTCCCGGTCAAAGTAGAACTGGAATATTAACAATCATAATATCCCGTCAGAACAGATCCGGCCCTCCTGTTATTCGTATCGCATGGAGCTGGCCGGATTTATCTTGGTAATCAGATAAGAAGGCCCCAACAACATTAGTACAGAAGCAAGCAAGGTACCGGCATTGATGAGCAGAAAAAGCCAAACATTAAAAGAGACAGGTACCGAATCGACATAATAACTTTCGGGATCCAATTTGAAAAGATGAAACTGTGACTGTATGAGACAGAATACCAATCCGATAGCATTTCCCCAAATCATCCCCTTGCCTATCAGGAATACCGAAAACCAAAGAAACACTTTACGGATCGTAAGGTTATTCGCTCCCAAAGCTTTCAGGATACCGATCATGTTGGTACGTTCGATAATAATAATCAGCAAACCGGAAATCATGGTAAAGCCTGCTACCCCGATCATCAGAATCAAAATCACCCACACATTCAGATCGAGCAATCCAAGCCACTCGAATATCTGAGGATTGGACTCCTCTATATTCTGCACAAAATATACACCGCCATATTTATCCGCCCGGTTATCCGTGCTTTCGGCCACCTCATAGGTGATGTCTGGCAAACGGTCATAATCCTTCACTTGCAACTCCGCACCGCTCACTTGATCGGGTTTCCAATTATTCAACCGGTTTACGGTATATAAATCCGTCAGCAGGAACAGGTTATCATATTCCGAAAAGTTAGTCTGATAAATCCCGGTAACGGTCAACGGACGAACCCGCACATTGTCCTGGATATAATAAGTAAATATCTTATCCCCCAATTTTAGCTTCAACTTATCGACAAGTGCTTTTGATATGACCACCTGTCCGGTGGCAGCCGAATCGCTGAAAGCCGGAATCTCACCTTCCAATAGATTGTCACGAAAAAACGTGGCATCAAACTCCGGCCCTACTCCTTTCAGAACCATTCCTTGAAAAGCATCGTCCGTCTTAATCATCCCCGGCTTTGTGGAGTAACGCTGCACATGCTTTATGTCCGGATTAGCTGCCAAAGCAGCCATCATACTGTCACCCACCACTACAGGATGAGTTTCGTATGACCGGACAGCATCGAAATTAGTAATCTGGATATGAGACCCGAAACCGGTCACCTTATTACGCACCTCCCTCTTAAATCCAATCACTACGGCCACCGTAATGATCATCACTGCCAAACCAATAGCAATCCCCACCATAGCGATGAGAACAGCCGGCCGCGATACCTGTTTCCCACCATCGGTATCACGATAAAGGCGACGAGCTATGAAGAGGGGAAAAGACATAGAAAATAGTGATTAGCGGGTTAGTGATAATTGATTAGCAATTCGAGTGACTGACGGGGTATCACCAATTCACTTCTATTTATTCCGTCTTCCCCGGATATGCCTCCAACGCCTTTTTAAGCACAAAGAGCGCGCGGTTCAAGTCTTCTTTCTTTAAGACATAGGCGATACGGACTTCATTCCGTCCGGCTCCGGGAGTAGTATAAAAACCGGAAGCAGGGGCCATAAAAACTGTCTGGCCTTCGTATTCGAAATCGGAAAGACACCAGGCACAGAATTTATCCGAATCGTCTACCGGCAACTTGGCTACAGTATAAAACGCTCCCATCGGAATAGGAGAATATACACCCGGAATACGGTTCAGACCGTCAATCAGGCATTTACGACGTTCCACATATTCATCATAGGTATCACGCAGATAATCTTCATTGGCATCCAATGAAGCCTCAGCAGCAATCTGACCGATCAAGGGAGGACTCAGACGGGCCTGGCAGAATTTCATCACAGCATCACGTATCTCCTTATTTTTCGTGATCAAGGCACCGATACGGATACCACATTCAGAATAGCGTTTCGATACCGAGTCGATGAGCACCACATTGTTTTCAATGCCTTCGAGATGACAGGCAGAAATGTAAGGAGAACCGGTATAGATAAATTCACGGTAAACTTCATCGGAGAAGAGGAAAAGATCGTATTTCTTCACCAGATCACGTATCTGATTCATCTCTCTGCGAGTATACAAATACCCGGTAGGATTGTTCGGATTACAAATCAAGATCGCTTTGGTACGCTCGTTGATCAATTCTTCGAACTTCTCTACCTTAGGCAAGGAAAAGCCCTCTTCGATGGTAGTGGCAATGGTACGTATTTTTGCTCCGGCAGAGATGGCAAAAGCCATGTAATTGGCATATGCCGGTTCGGGTACAATAATTTCATCACCCGGATTCAGACAGGAAAGGAATGAAAAAAGCACCGCTTCCGAACCTCCGGAAGTGATAATTATATCATCAGCCGTCAGGTTGATATTGAACTTTGCATAATATCCTACCAATTTCTCCCGGTAGCTGCGATATCCCGCACTCGGGCTATACTCCAATACTTTACGGTCAATATTACGTATGGCATCAATCGCGACCTGAGGTGTGGGCAGATCCGGCTGTCCGATGTTCAGGTGAAACACATGTACCCCTCTTTGCTTTGCTGCATCAGCCAAAGGAGCCAGCTTTCTGATAGGAGATGCAGGCATCTCGTTTCCGCGAATGGATATTGTTGGCATAATGTTATTTACTTATTTATCGATTTACTATTTTTAATTAGAGAGGGCAAATGTACACAATAAATCGGACACAGAGACATAAAAACTTTAAAAACCTTATCAAGGGTAAAAACGTTATGGTATTATGAAAAGAAAGCTATACATTTGTCATATACAAAACCCAAAACAATACCATAATGACCATAAACCTCATTACGTTTGCGTCACTACTACACAAACAGGCTTCTGCACTCAATTCGCACGAAGTGATATTGAATGAATTAGAGAAATATTTCACGGTCCGGTTTGTTAATTATGAGGATATCGACAAGCTGAGCAGTGATGATTTCAAAATCATCTTCATAGCCACCGGCGGAGTAGAAAAACTGGTTATACAACATTTTGAATCTCTCCCCCGCCCTGCCATCCTTCTGGCAGACGGCATGCAAAACTCACTCGCAGCAGCGCTTGAAATATCTTCCTGGCTCCGTAACCGGGGTATGAAAAGCGAAATTCTCCACGGAGAACTCCCATCCATCATAAAACGTATACAGATTTTATATAATAACTTCCAGGCACAACGTTCTTTGTACGGAATGCGCATAGGCGTTATCGGGACACCCTCTTCATGGCTCGTAGCCAGCAATGTAGATTATTTGCTGGCCAAGCGTCGCTGGGGAGTGGAATACATCAATATCCCCCTCGAACGGGTGTACAAAATTTACGAACGCATCAATGACAATGAGGTGGGTGCTTCCTGCGCTGCCGTCGCTTCGCAGGCACTGGCTTGCCGGGAGGGAACTCCAGAAGACATGCTAAAAGCAATGCGTCTCTACCGGGCCGTGAAAAGAATATGCAAAGAAGAAAAGCTGAGTGCAGTCACTTTAAGTTGTTTCAAGATAATAGAGCAGATCGGCACTACCGGCTGTCTGGCATTGGCTATGCTGAACGATGAAGGTATCCTTGCCGGATGTGAGGGTGACCTGCAATCCATATTCACGTTGTTAGCAGCCAAAGCATTGACCGGAAAGGCCGGATTTATGGCTAATCCTTCCATGATTAATGCCCGAACCAATGAGATTATTCTGGCTCACTGTACCGTTGGATTAAAACAGACGGAAAAGTATGTGATCCGTAATCATTTTGAAACGGAAACAGGGATCGGTATTCAAGGCATTTTGCCCACAGGAGATGTCACCATCCTGAAATGCGGCGGAGAATGCCTGGACGAATATTACCTTTCCACGGGCACACTTACCGAAAATACAAACTATATCAATATGTGCCGCACACAGGTACGCGTCAAACTGGATACGTCTGCCGATTATTTCTTAAAGAACCCGTTAGGAAATCATCACATTCTGATACACGGAAATTATGAGACGGTACTCAATGAGTTCCTGCAAGCTAACTCCTGTAAAAGAACGGAATAGAGAGGAAAGAATCAGACGCTTTCCCAAAAATCTTCTCATCCCTACTGACCCCAAAAAAGAGACCGTTCATATACTTGCCAATATACAAGTATTATGAATGGTCTCTTCTTTTATCTTGGATGATCTCTCTTTTTGAAATGACGGAAGAAACTGAATTTATTCTTCCATTACCCACTCCTCTATATTTCTGGCCTTGCTACTAAAACTCACACCTATCTTGAACAGCCGTCGAGGATCATTTTGAAAAGATTGCCCGTAACGTTTCTCATTGATTTGCGCCAAAGCCTCTGCAGCCGTAGCGTCCTGTTTGAATTCCATAAGGTAGATATAATGATCGGTTGTCAGCACCAAGTCCACACGCCCCCGGTTCGTATGGTATTCCACCCGAACATAAAAGCCCATCATCTTGAACACGATAAAAAGCACGTTCTGAAAAAACAACTCCACATTACGTTGCGGCTCCTGACCGACAATCACCTCGTAGGGAGCATCCGCAAAGAAGCTCTGCAGATGACGGAAAAAACCGTCCACTTTCGCATGTTCCACCTCAGATACAAATTTGCGGATTTCAAACGGTGCTTCAGATTCACTCTTGTCTGTATAGAAAGGTATCAGATAATTCAAAAAGCCTTCCTCTACTTCCTGATTAGGATAATCCAACGTATAAAGTCTAAAACGGCTGTCGTAATCCTTTATAGTCAGATATCCGCTCTGATAGATAACAGGAATGGGATGGGTACCTTCCGAATCGATACTGTCCAGCACATCTGCCGTAACCTCCACTCCCTGAATTTCTTCCAACCGGTAATTATGCTTTTTCAGCAGGTAAACCAAGTAAGAGGGAGTACCTGTAGCAAACCAGTAATTGCCGAATGCCATAGAGTCGAACGTATTGAACAGACTGAAAGGATTGTAGATACCGGGAGTGTTGAAATTAAAATGATAGCCGTCATAACGTTTCTTCATTTCAAGGCACACGCTATCATAATCCATATTCTGCGCTTCGGCAAGAAGATGCAGGTCTTTGTCAAAATACTGATGCAGTTCTTCATCCGTGATACCGCAAATATCGTTATAATCACGACGCATGGAGATATCCTTCAAGTTGTTCAAGTCACTGAACACACTCACTTTTCCAAACTTCGTGACTCCTGTCAGAAATCCTAACTTGATGTAGCCGTCCATACTTTTCAACACACCATAGAAAGGCTTCAAGGTATTACAGAACTCCTTTTGCAATTCAGGATTACCGATGGCCTGCAACATAGGCTTGTCATATTCGTCCACCAGAATAGCGACACGATGTCCCGTCTTTTCCACAGCACGCTCTATGACACCGGCAAAACGCAGGGCAATCGTACGTTCCGATTTGTTGGCGCCATAAAGCTCTTCCCATTTGGCAACGTTCTTTTCCAGCATGTCATCCAGACTTCCGGGCATGTCATATTTGCCGATATTCAAGTCGAGATGAAAGACCGGACGCACCGTCCAATTCTCCTCCAACTGTTCTATCGCCAACCCTTTAAACAGTTCACGTTTTCCTAAGAAATAGGCTTCAAGGGTGGAAATCAGCAGACTTTTACCGAAGCGGCGCGGACGACTCAGAAAATAGTAACTGCCGGTGGTCACCAGCCGATGTACCCATGCGGTCTTGTCCACATAGACATAACCGTCTTTGCGCAGCTTCTCAAAATTCTGTATGCCAATAGGATAAATTCTTTTTTCCATATATTTTTATTCTCTATAAAGATAGGCATTTCCTGTTTACTTTCAATCTTTCCACCGGAAATGATTGGCCTTTTTCTCTTTCACTTTGCCAAATCACATTCCACCCACTTTCCCTGATGCATCTCCATCACCGTACTGAATCCTGCACGTTTCAAAGCCACCAGCGCTTCCGGACGTCCGGCATTGATTTTTTCGGGATAATGGGCATCACTATTCACCATCACACGGATACCCAATTCTTTCAACAACGGAAAGTAACGTTCGTTCGGAAAAAATGTGCCGTAAAGATGATAAGCCTTGGAATTGATTTCAACCATATACCCTTTTTCTGCGATCCGGGCGAAATAATCCTGCATCAGTTTCTCATACCACGGTTCGTCCAACAGGCCGGGACGATAGCAAGCCGAATTATAATGCATCTTGTCCGCATGCCCTAAAATATCAAAACCACCCAACTCGATCATGCGAAGCTGACGGTCGTAATAAAGACGGATCACCCGATCGAGATCGCCGCCGAAATACCCGTCTACTATCTTACGGAATACTTCGGGAGCTACATCGACATCCACCACTTCCCCTTTATCATTATACAACAGATGCACGGAACCGATGCGATAATCCAACGGCAATTCCCGGAAACGGGAAACCGACGGATTGCTCTCTTCATTCAGATAATCGATTTCCAGGCCGACATAAAATTCGATCTTGCCGGCATACTTCTCCCTTACCCGGCGAAACTCCTCTAAATAATCCTCCATACTGTCCCATTCCATCGTCCATGCAGTGGGAAAAGGCAACGGCGCATGTGATGAAACACCATACGATGTAAATCCTTCACTTATGGCAAAGCGGATGAAAGAGTCCATATCGGCACGTCCGTCACAATAAAGGCAATGGCTATGATAGTTCGTCAGGTTCATGATTCTATTTCGCTTAATTCCAACCAACGCATGGTTTTCTCATCAATCAGATCGTTCACTTCGGGCAGGCGTTTCGACTTCTCCGTAAGCTCGTCTACAGAAAGCGTACCACTGCAAAGCTGCGCTTCAATAAGCGCTTTCTCTGTTTCCAGCTCTGCTATCTCCTTTTCCAACTGCTCGAATTCACGTTTCTCCTTGAAACTCATTTTACGTTTTTCATTCAGGCGCACACGCGCAGTCTTCTCTTCCTGGGATTTCTCGGCCTCTTTCTCCTTCTGGGACTTGGCTTCTTTCCAATCACGATAATCGCTGTAATTTCCGGGGAAATCACGAATATCCCCCTGACCGTTGAATACTAACAGGTGATCTACCACCTTATCCATGAAATAGCGGTCGTGAGACACCACAATCACACATCCTTTAAAGTTCTGAAGATACTCTTCAAGAACATTCAGTGTAATGATATCGAGGTCGTTGGTCGGTTCATCCAGTACCAGAAAATTCGGGTTACGCATCAGTACGGTGCACAGATACAACCGCCGGCGCTCTCCCCCGCTCAGTTTATAGACATAGCTGTGTTGGGTTTCGGGAGTAAACAGGAAATGTTGCAAAAATTGTGAAGCAGTCAATTTCTTGCCGTTACCTAATTCGATAACCTCCGCGATGTCCTGCACCACGTCGATCACCTTCATCTGTTCGTCAAACTGCAACCCGTCCTGAGAGTAATAACCGAAACGAACTGTTTCGCCTATATCCACCGTACCGCTATCGGGCTGTACCTCTCCCATCAGTATCTTGATAAAAGTAGATTTCCCTGTCCCGTTATTGCCGACAATACCCATCTTTTCATAACGGGCAAAAATGTAAGAGAAATCATCCAATATCTTCAGCTCACCAAAACTCTTATAAAGATGATCCGCTTCGAATATCTTGCTGCCAATGTAGGATGCCTTTACATCCAGTTTTACATTGTCATTATTAAAACGCTGCTTGGCCACTTTCTCTATTTCGTAAAAAGCATCCTGCCGGTACTTCGCCTTATGTGCGCGTGCCTGTGGCATGCGACGCATCCAGTCGAGTTCCGTACGATAAAGGTTATTAGCACGCTCTATCTCCACACTTTTTGCTTCGATCCGTTCCTGCCGTTTTTCCAGATAATAGCTGTAATTTCCTTTATACTGATACAACTGCCGGTTATCGATCTCTATAATCTCGGAGCAGACACGATCCAGGAAATAGCGGTCGTGCGTCACCATCAACAAGCTTAGGTTTGTGCGCCGCAGGTAATCTTCCAGCCACTCCGTCATATCCAGATCAAGGTGATTGGTAGGCTCATCCAGAATCAGCAGATCGGGCTCGGTAATCAAGGCATTCGCTAAAGCCACGCGCTTTAGCTGTCCTCCGGAAAGATGTTTCACCTGCTGGTCGAAATTACGGATTTTCAATTGCGACAGAATCTGTTTAGCCTTCTGCTCATATTCCCATGCTTTCTCATGATCCATGCGCACCAGCAAATCTTCCAGTCCCGGATGTCCCTCCGTTTCCATGCAATGCTCGTATTCCTTGATCAGTTCTACCACACTGTTGCCATGATGGAAGCAGGCTTCCAGCACAGTCAGTTCTTCGGGATATTTCGGATCTTGCTCCAAATAGTCTACACGGAGATCCCGACGGAAAACAATATTCCCGTTATCATATCCCTCCTTCCCGGAAAGTATATTCAGAAGGGTCGTCTTTCCCGTCCCGTTTTTAGCGATCAGTCCGATACGCTGCCCTTCGGCAATACCGAAAGATATATTTTCAAACAAAACTAAATCTCCAAAGGATTTAGTAAGATTATCTACTTGTAAATAAGGAACCATAAAATCAGTAATTTAGTAGTAAATGGTTAAAAGGAGCTGGTGGGTAAGTAAGAGGTTTAGCAGGTAAGTGATTTAGTAGTTAAGTAGTCAAGTAGATAAGTAGTAAGTAGTAGATAGTTTAAGTAATAAATAGCAATTAAAAATATAGGAGTGAAAGATCGCATTAAAATCCATAGCCCCCTACACGCTGCACAGCTACTTAACTACTTAACTACTTAACTACTTGACTACTAATTCTATACCGCCGATTTAAACACTTCCTCCACATCACACGTCTCGTCATTTTTCACTTTACTCCAAAACAGTTTCAGAGGATCGATGAGTTTTCCATCTTTATATTGCAGTACGGGCACTTCCCGGTTACCATCAATTAAAGTCATCCATTCGAATCCCTCCGCTTCATTAACCAATATGGTACAGACAGTGATACCGATAGCCAGCCATTCTTCCTTCTTCTTTTTTCCTATCACACCACTATCAATCACCTGCTGGAGTTTCGGCAAATCTTCTTCCAAACCTTGGAAATCTTTTTTCAATTCCTTCTTTACGGTATTCACTATCCATTCATACCCCTCATTAATCACGTAGATTTCGGACAAGCGCACGGGAATCACTTCCGCCGGGTACTTCTGTCCGTCTTTGCGTATATCCAACGTACCGATCACTTGTTCCGCTTCTTTCACGCTTCCGCCTTTAGACACGGTAAACGAACATTCGAATGCCACATTCCCAATGCCGGTAATCCAAAGGTGAGTGGTATAATAACCCCCCTCTTCCTGAAACATTTCTTTACTGTAAGCACATGCTAATTTTCCGATTTTCACCAATGAAGCCGAAGGATTCTCTTTTAGCTCCTGCTTCACAGCTTCTTTGCCATAATCCATGGCGCCGCGTGTAGCAGCATCCGCCTTGAAAGCCGAAATCCGGAAATTCCCTGTCCAGGTATCGGGGTTGTAAAATAGAAAGGAACCTTCACCGTCTTCAAACTCATTCCAATCTGAAGGATAAACCATAGTGAACCACGCTCCCGGAGAAATAAATTTCTTACCTTGTATCATCTTATTTTGTTTTTTTCTTCTACTCAACAGATATTTCGACAAAAATAACACTCCCGAAGCGGATATGCAAAAAACAGGAAACAATAAATGTTGTCTCATTTGTTTTTCCTTCAAAGAACCTTTATCTTTGGAGCAAATGCAATAACTAAAACCGCAAGAATATGAAAACATTCGCAGTACTCGTCACTCTATGGTTAAGTGGCATCCTGGCAATCTCCGCACAAGAAGACAACAACTCCCGCTACATCGAGGTGACCGGCAGTTCCGAAACGGAAATCATCCCGGACGAAATTCATTTTATGATTACCATAAAGGAATACTGGCAGGAAGAATTCGAAAAAAAAAGCAAGCCGGAAGATTACCAGACCAAAGTGCCCGTCAATGAGATTGAACATAACCTGATGAGCGCCTTAAAGCAAGCGGGTATCGCTCCGTTGGATATTCAGACCAAAGAAGTAGGTGATTACTGGCGCGAACGTGGAAAAGATTTTCTCATATCCAAAACCTTTGATATAAAGTTACAAAATCCCGACCAGATCAACCGGATCATACAGACAGTAAATACCAAAGGGATTCAATCGATGAACATCGGTGAACTAAAAAATAAAGATTTGCAAGAATACCGCAAACAAGGAAAAATAGAAGCCTTAAAAGCAGCACGCCAAAAGGCGGATTATCTGGTGGCGGCAATGGGACAGAAACTTGGGAACGTTCTTCGTATCGTAGAGCCGGAAGAACGGAGTTTCAGCTATTTCCAACCACAGTCGGCTATGAGCAACGTGGCAATACCAAGTTATGACAGTAATCCGGAAAATTTCAGAACGATCAAGCTCAGATACCAGATGACGGCCCGTTTTGAAATACTCCCTGCCGAATAGTTACCCCACACGGAAGAAGATCTTACTTCCCTATCGGCTGGATTTTCCTCCGTACCTCTTTTGATATTTCCAGAAACATGTAGTTCAACCTACCGGAATGAATATCTTCTTCATTCTCCTTATATTTCTTGTTGGCATACTGTTTCGACTTCTCAAAAGTAAGCAGAGACATCTGGTTCTGAGATTTTCCCACCATGGTAGAGTCCAATTGCTCATCCGGAAAAAAGTCGTCCAGATCGACATCACCGATCATCGTCGTTTCCAGGAAATTCATATCCTGATGGGAACTGTCCGTATAATATCCCACAAACATATGTCCCGGCGTACGCACCAGAATCGGATCGATATTGATGGCACGAAGCAGAGAAGCGAACAGTACGCTGCCATCCACACAGTTTATCTGCGACGATTCCAAAGCATCATCGAACGTACGTACCCGCTGTGAGAAAACCACATTACTGGATAAGCTGGTATTGGACACCGAACTGTAACGGAACTTACGCTTCTGCAACACGTTCCAAAGGGCATACACCTGTTTATCCACCGCATCCGCCTTTGCATTCTGATATCCTAAGAAACGATTCACAATCCGGGTATTCAATGCTTCACGCAGCAATTTATCGATCATCGGATTCTCTTCATTGACATAGGCGGCAAAGAATATGCCGGTATCATGGAATTTCGTACCGTTAGTGACGTATCCTAACAGACATTCATTGATACTTCGCACCGAAAAGGTACGTACCCTCTGCCCCAGATCATCCCCGTTCATCTCTACCGTTACCGCTACACTGACCGGTTCTGCCTGCACGTTATTCTTCAACGCTTCGTAGTTCCAGATAATATCGGGATAAATCGTATATTCTCTATGCGGTTTCTCAAGAATAAACTCGGATACGGAACGTGAAAAGAAAGGAGTCTCCGCCACTTCAATACGTACCCGACTATATGCCGAACGGGATTTCACCCTGATGGCGATGCACGATTTCGGATTACCGATATAAAAAGAATCGGACGGTTCGATGACCTGGGCATCGGTAGTAGCCACAGACAGGATAGCAGAAGGAAAGATGTTTCCTCCCAAATCATCCGTTATTTCAAAACCGGAACTGAAAGAGGCATATTTATAGATGGACATTCCTGTCACAATAACAAATAATATGGCAATCACTCCCAGCACTTCCCGCTTTCGCTGTTTCAAATCTATCTTTATCATTTTTCCCTCTACTTTTTTTGTAGCACATACAAAGGTAAAAAAATAAAATCGATAGATTGAATGAAATACAACCTTTTCTTAAATGTTGTATTTCTCATCGGATGCCTGCCCTACCCCTTATTTCATTTTTTTAGGTTCATATCAGTAATATTCGCTCTTTTTATTCATGAATATGGCTTATCTTTGTCCATTTCTAAAAACAGACTCCAAATACATTGACTTATGCCGACATTCTTCATTATTCTTATCAGCGTATACCTCGCAGGAAACATTTACATATTTATCAAAGGATTACGGGCACTGCCTACCTGCCATTCGGGAATAAAAGTAGCAGCAGGCATTCTGTTCTGGTGCGGTGCCTTGTCACTATTCGGCAGTTTGCTGAGCCGCAATGTAGAAATGCCCTCTTTCATTTCGCATACGATGTACGAAATAGGTACAGGCTGGTTGATATTCACCCTATACATGGTGATATTCCTGTTGTTGACCGACATACTGAAACGATTCTATACGCCTTTCAGATACGGATTTCCCGTGTCATTGCTGTTAACATTCATCCTATTGGGATGCGGATACTACAATTACCGCCATCCGAAAACGAATGCAGTCGATATAACAATCAACAAACCGTATGAAAACAACTCGCAACCGATAAAAATCGTAGCTGTAAGCGATATTCATTTAGGATACGGAACGGGAAAAAGCGCCTTGAAAAAGTACGTCGATATGATTAATGAACAGAAGCCGGACCTTATACTGATCGGCGGCGATCTGATCGACAACAGTGTCGTTCCCCTCTACACCGAAAAAATGAGTAAAGAATTATCGGAATTAAAAGCACCGATGGGTATCTACATGGTTCCCGGTAATCACGAATACATCAGTGGTATCGACGAAAGTGCCCGGTTCATAAAAAGTACTCCGATACAACTCCTGATAGATTCGGTGGTAACTTTGCCCAATGGCATACAATTGATAGGACGTGACGACCGGCATAACCCCTCCCGCCGTTCCTTACAGGAATTGATGGAGAATATCGATAAAAACCGTCCCATCATCCTGCTGGATCACCAACCCTATAACCTGACAGACGCAGAAGCTGCCGGCATCGACCTGCAATTCAGCGGGCATACCCACCACGGACAGGTGTGGCCTATGAGTCTGGTTACGGATTATATCTATGAACAGAGCCACGGCTACCGCCAATGGGGAGACACGCACATATATGTATCCAGTGGATTATCACTATGGGGACCTCCCTTCCGGATAGGAACAGAGAGCGAAATGGTGGTGTTCGAACTGTCTGCCGGAAGTACCGACATCTCAAATACCTCATCGCCATTACTTTAATAATCTCTTTTTATTGAAAAGCTACAAATTGTAACGTAATTGTAATACGTGTTTCACCCCGTCGTAACAAAAATCGCCCACCTTTGCTGCGAAATAAAATAAAAGATTATATTTGTAATGTCATATAAACAGAGAATACAATGAACGATTACCGCATTTTAGTTGTCGACGACGAAGAAGACCTTTGTGAAATCCTGAAATTCAATCTTGAAAATGAAGGTTATGAAGTAGATACTGCCAATTCCGCCGAAGAAGCTCTGAAAATGGATATCAGCAGTTATCATTTGCTATTGCTGGATGTGATGATGGGAGAAATCTCCGGATTCAAAATGGCTAATATACTGAAAAAAGATAAAAAGACGGCTCATGTACCTATCATCTTCATCACCGCCAAAGATACGGAAAATGATACGGTGACCGGCTTTAACCTCGGTGCGGACGACTATATCTCGAAGCCTTTCTCCCTGCGTGAAGTGATAGCACGCGTAAAAGCGGTTCTGCGACGTACCGTTACCCCCGAAGCCGAAAAGGCGCCGGAACAGATCACTTACCAGACGTTGGTAATCGACATTACAAAAAAGAAAGTTAGCATAGACGGAGAAGAAGTGGCACTGACCAAAAAAGAATTCGAAATCCTATTCCTGCTATTACAGAACAAAGGACGGGTATTTTCGCGCGAGGACATCCTTGCCCGCGTATGGAGCGATGAAGTATACGTACTCGACCGTACGATCGATGTCAACATCACCCGTCTGCGTAAAAAGATCGGCATATATGGCAAGCGGATCGTCACCCGCCTGGGATACGGATATTGCTTTGAAACAGAATGAAATAATGAAATAATGTGCCAATCGGGCAATGTGCCAATGTGCCAATTGGCTGCGCCATAAATGCGTGATAAAGAGACACACCACATAGCCCTCCTATTTTTCATTCCTTCATTCCTTCATTCTTTCATTTTTTCATCATTCCACCATGAACCTACCTGTCAATCAAAAGCATTTTCTTTCATTCAGCCGGAAGCTCTTTCTTTCGGTCATATCATTGTTTCTGGTTTTTGCCGCTTGCTTCATTGCTTATCAGTACCAACGGGAAAAAGAGTACAAAGTAGAGCTTCTTCATTCCCAATTGCAAGACTATAACGCACGTTTGAATGAAAAGATAGATACGCTTTCGGGCATCCGGAATGAAATGAATGAGTATATCAATAACCACGCATTGCAAGATTTACGCGTGACAGTTATCGATCTCCAGGGAAATGTATTGTATGACAGCTATAAAACAAACAACTCCCTTTTAGAAAACCATATCACTCGCCCGGAGGTAGAAAAAGCATTGGCAACCGGTAGCGGATTTGATGTTCGCCGTACTTCGGAAACAACAGGAGTACCTTATTTTTATTCGGCTACTCTTTACAATGATTATATCATACGCTCGGCATTGCCTTACAATGTCAGCCTGATTAACAATCTGAAAGCCGATTCGCATTACCTCTGGTTCACTGCTATTGTGACCCTGTTATTGGTCGTCATCTTCTACAAATTCACCAATAAATTAGGTACCTCCATTAGCCAGTTGAGAGAATTCGCCATGCGTGCCGACCGGAATGAGCCGATCGAAATGGCCATGCAATCCGCTTTTCCTCATAACGAATTGGGAGAAATATCACAGCACATCATCCAGATATACAAACGACTGCACGAAACCAAAGAAGCCCTTTACATCGAACGGGAAAAACTGATCACCCACCTGCAAATTTCTCACGAAGGACTTGGTGTGTTCAACAAAGATAAAAAAGAAATTCTTGTCAATAACCTCTTTACACAATATAGCAATCTCATCTCTGACTCCAACTTAGAAACAGCCGAAGAAGTGTTTACAATCAATGAATTGAAAGAGATCACCGACTTTATCAACAAAGCCCCTAAACGGCCTTCCGGTAAAGAAGAAAAACGAATGTCTATCACTATCAATAAAAACGGGAAAACATTTATTGTAGAATGTATCATCTTTCAGGATATGAGCTTCGAAATAAGTATCAATGACGTGACGATGGAGGAAGAACAGATACGCTTGAAACGCCAGCTAACCCAAAATATCGCACACGAATTGAAAACTCCCGTAAGCAGTATTCAGGGATATCTGGAAACCATCGTCAACAACGATCACATCCCACATGATAAAATAAACGTATTCTTGGAACGCTGCTATGCACAAAGCAATCGTCTGAGCCGCCTGTTACGCGACATCTCGGTGCTGACCCGCATGGACGAAGCAGCCAACATGATAGATATGGAAAAGGTGGATATCAGCGTACTGGTCACCAATATCGTCAATGAAGTTTCTCTGGAACTCGAAGAAAAGCAAATCACAGTGGTCAACTCTTTGAAAAAAGATATTCAGATACGGGGTAACTATTCGCTATTGTATTCCATTTTCCGAAACTTGATGGATAATGCCATTGCCTATGCCGGTACCAATATCCAAATCAATATCAACTGTTTCCGCGAAGACGAGAATTTCTATTATTTCAGTTTTGCCGATACCGGCATAGGAGTATCTCCGGAACATTTGAACCGCCTGTTCGAACGATTCTACCGGGTAGATAAAGGCCGTTCACGTAAATTGGGCGGTACCGGGTTAGGGCTGGCCATTGTGAAAAATGCGGTAATCATACATGGCGGTAGCATCTCTGCCAAAAACAATCAAGGCGGAGGACTGGAATTCGTATTCACGTTAGCAAAGGAAAGGTAAAAAACATCCGGCAACAAGAAAGTTCTTCTTCCGGAATTAAATTTACACCTAACAATGACAGCCAAGATTCAATAAAGCACCTCTTGTCATATTACCTAACCATCCGGTTCGTTTCTCTACGAAAAACGAACCGTTTCCCGTAGAGAAACAAGATGAAACTCGTAGAGAAAAGATGTGTTTCTCTACGGGCAAAAATAATATTATATAATACACTGATAAACAAAACATTATAAACAAATCAATTTGTAATACATTTTCATTTCGAAATAAATCGTATCACTATCTTTTCAAATCTTACTTCACGGTATAAATACTTACACTAATCATATAGAGCAATATAAACAAGAAAAGATTTAAGCCATCATAACAATAAGAAAGAAGGTCCGAAAATAAACTGATAAAAATCATAAAAAGGAAAAATAAAACGGATTCTTGTTGTTTCGACGGAATAATCGCATAATTTTGTAGAACGATTAAAACAAGAAAAATGAATTATATAAAACATCTTCCGATAGCTCTCGTATTCTGTCTCTTTTCCTGTAAAAACGGAAAATCTTCAAGTCAAGTATCCTATATACCACAAGATACCCTCACTGCCTTTTATTTACCGGCTATACCGGCCATGCTGAACACTCCCGAACTACGGGCGGATTTTCTGGTGAAGCATTATTGGGACAATGTAAACTTTGCCGATACAAACTATATCCATCATCCTGATATTACGGAACAGGCCTGGGCCGATTACTGCGATTTACTGAATCACGTTCCTTTGAGTACGGCGCAGGAGGCGATAAAGAAAACAATCGCCCGAACAGAAACCGAGAAAAAAGTTTTCGATTATATCACCGGACTGGCCGACAAATACCTTTATGACCCGAATTCCCCTTTAAGAAATGAAGAATTTTATATTCCGGTGCTGGAAGCAATGATCTCTTCATCTGTTCTGACAGAAACAGAAAAAATCCGTCCTCAAGCACGCATAGAGATGGCATACAAAAACCGGGTCGATACAAAAGCGATCAATTTTACCTATACATTAGAATCGGGTGCGCAAAGCACACTCTATAAAATAAAATCCCAATACACCGTATTGTTTATCAATAATCCGGGCTGCCATGCCTGTACGGAAAACATAGAAGCACTAAAAGACTCTCCTATTATCAATGAGTTGATCCAAAAGAAACAGCTGGTAGTAATTGCCCTCTATCCGGACGAAGAACTGGACGAATGGAGACGACACCGTGATGAGTTTCCCCAAGAGTGGATCAACGGATATGACAAATCACTTACCATCAAAACCCAAAATCTATATGACCTGAAAGCAGTACCCATCCTTTATCTGCTGGATGCAAATAAGAAAGTGCTATTGAAAGATGCCACCGTGCAAGCAATAACCCAATATCTGATGAAATAAAGTATACTCCATACAGTCCGGCAAAGTATATTATAGCCAAATAGATTATGGACAGATAAATGATGTATCGGCACAATAATAAGTCCGTACCATTCCTTTGCCATTCTGAATATTCTTTCTATCTTTGCCACGCATTGGTTCATAGTCTTCCTTCGGAAGACGTGATTAAAAAGGGAATCAGGTGCAAATCCTGAACAGTCCCGCTGCTGTAAGTTCCATAAAAACGTTACGGACAACTACCTTTAGCCACTGGGAAATCCCGGGAAGGCGTCCGCCACAGGAACAAGTCAGAAGACCTGCCATGCAATCTTTTCATTGCTTTCGTGGAAAAAGCGTTGAGTCTAATGAACCGGATAAATTCTATCCATCATTTCATTCATCACTCTGATTCAGAGAAAGTATAATTTACAAATAAACTCTGCCAAGTTTATTGATGTGTCCGGTCGAAGTGATTTCGCCCGGACATTTTAATCAAAACTGATTAGATGAACAGATTGAACCGGATCTTTAAATACAAATTTTTCAGTGCAGTAGTTTACTACCTTTGCCCTGTTGCATTACTTTCCGCCCAACAGCAGAAGGTAGATACGACACATGTTTATTCTATTCCCGAAGTAGTGGTTTCCGACCGATATCAGACACGGGAAGTACGCGCAACGGCACCCACCCAGATATTTTCCAAAGAAGAATTAAACAACTTGCATGTATTACAGGTTTCCGATGCTGTAAAACACTTTGCAGGAGTAACTGTAAAAGACTATGGAGGCATTGGCGGATTGAAAACCGTATCCATCCGCAGCTTGGGAGCACAACATACCGCCATAGGATATGACGGCATTGCCATAACCGACTGCCAGACAGGACAGATCGACATCGGACGATTCTCTTTGGACAATGTAGACCGCCTTTCGCTCAACAACGGGCAGAGTGATAACATATTCCAACCGGCACGCTTTTTCGCTTCCGCAGGTCTACTGAATATCCAGACACTGACCCCGCAATTCAAGAATAATAAAAACACCCATATCATCGGTTCGTTCAAAACCGGTTCTTGGGGATTGGTGAATCCGTCCGTACTGATAGAGCAGAAATTAGCCCGGAAATGGACACTATCTGCCAATGCCGAATGGATGTCGGCAGACGGCCACTACCCTTATACCCTCTATTATGGCGATAAGGATGATTTAACCTCACGCGAGAAAAGAAAAAACACGCAAGTGGAAAGCCTGCGTGCCGAAGCCGGCCTGTTCGGTAACCTCTCCGACAACGAACAATGGAGGCTGAAAGCATACTACTACCAATCGTCTCGCGGGTTGCCCAATGCCACTACCTTCTATTACGACTTTGCCAACCAACACTTGTGGGATAAAAACACGTTCGTACAAAGCCAATATAAAAAAGAATTCAACCGGAAATGGGCATTCCAGGCATCGGCCAAATGGAATTGGAGTTATCAGCGTTATCTGAACCCTGATTATGCCAGTTCAGCCGGTAAAGAAGATAACAGTTATTACCAACAAGAATACTATCTGTCGGCTTCGGTACTCTACCGGGTATTGGATAATCTATCTTTTTCGCTTTCCACAGACGGTAGCATCAATACGCTGAATGCCAACTTAACCGATTTTGCTTATCCTACACGATATTCATGGCTGACCGCACTCGCCGGAAAGTACGTGAACGAATGGCTTACGCTCTCCGCTTCGGCATTGGCCACGGTCACCAATGAAAAGGTGCAGCAAGGCACCAAAGCGGATAATCACCGCAGACTGACCCCTTACGTAAGCGCTTCTTTCAAACCGTTCAGGAGTAAAGAGTTCCGTATCCGCTTCTTCTATAAAGACATTTTCCGGTTACCCAATTTCAACGATCTGTATTACAGCCGGGTAGGAACGAGAGATTTGCGTCCGGAAAGCACCCGGCAGTATAATGTAGGCATTACGTACAGTAAATCTGTCTGTACATTTCTGCCCTATGTATCGGCCACGATAGATGCCTATTACAATAAAGTGACGGATAAAATAGTCGCTATTCCCAACAAAAACATTTTTGTATGGACCATGACCAATCTGGGAAAAGTAGATATAAAAGGTTTGGATGTCACCGGAAGCATATCCTTGCATCCAATGGAGAAATTACAAATCAACCTTTCCGGAAACTATACTTACCAACGTGCACTGGATGTCACCAGTGCAACAGACAATACTTATAAAAAAACTTATAAACACCAGATCGCCTATACTCCGCGTGTATCCGGTTCGGGGCAGGCAGGCATCGAAACACCCTGGATCAACCTGTCCTACGCTTTCCTCTTCTCGGGCAAACGCTACACACAAGGAGAAAACATAAGCCAGAATCGTCTGGATGGCTATAGTGACCACAGTCTTTCGGCCAGCCGTAATTTAAAAATACGCGATATAAATACATCACTCAGCATCGAGGTACTCAACCTGCTGAACAAGAATTACGAAATCATAAAGAGCTTCCCTATGCCGGGACGTTCGGTACGTGCAACATTGAAAATTACTTATTAAAATACATATATCTTATGATGAAATATAAATATCTCATATTATTCGTATTCAGCTTGTTAATTCATGCCTGTGATGATATTACAGATAAAGATAGCCCCGAAGACAACGGAGGGAGCAACACAGAAACCGGAACCGCCGGTATTTATGTATTGAGTGAAGGACTGTTTAACCTGAACAACAGTACGCTCATGTTTCATTCACTCAAAAACGGACAGACGGACACTGATTATTTCCGCAGTAAAAACCATCGAGGATTGGGCGATACCGCCAATGATATGGCTATTTACGGCAGTAAGCTCTATATCGTAGTGAATGTTTCGAGCCAGATCGAGGTAATAGACCGGGCATCAGGACTCTCTCTGAAACGGATACCGGTACTGAATAAGAACGGTAGTTCGCGTCAACCGCGTTACATCGCTTTTCATAAAGACAAAGCATATGTCTGCTCGTTCGACGGCACTGTGGCCCGAATAGATACCACCTCATTGGAAATCGAAGAGTATGCCACAGTAGGACGGAATCCGGACGGAATTTGCGTGCAGGGAGATAAACTCTATGTATCCAATTCCGGAGGGTTGGATTGGGACGGAATTGGCGTGGACAACACCGTGTCCGTAGTCAGCACAGAACCGTTCAAAGAAATAAAGAAAATACAGGTAGGTTACAATCCGGGGCGGATCAGGGCGGACAATTACGGCCACGTCTATGTGGCAACACGCGGTAAAGACATCAGTGCGGGCGATTATAACTTTGTTCAGATAGACACCCGCGCGGATGAAGTGAAACAGATTTATGACGAAAAGGTAATGAATTTTGCCATCAACGACCAACTTGCTTACTTATATAATTTCAACTACACCACACAGGATTCGCAGATAAAGGTATTCAACCTGCAAACGGGAACTACCCTGCGCGAGGATTTCATTACAGACGAAACCGAGATCAACACCCCTTATGGCATCCATGTCAATCCGTATAGTGGAAATATATACATTACAGATGCCTATAATTATTTAGTAAGAGGTGATGTACTCTGTTTCAATCCACAAGGAAAATTAATATACCGTCTCACTAATATCGGACAAAATCCCAATACAGTGGTTTTCTCCGACAAAGATACGCAAAGTGGCAACGACGATCCGGATACCCCGCAGGCAGCCGCCTTCGCCAACAAAGTATTGGAATATCGCCCTGCCCCGACACAGTTCATGAATACCACCGCCACCGCTTATAAGGAGGGATTTACCTATCAGCAAGTATTGGAATATGCTACGGAACTGTTATCAGACCGGAATGTATGCTTACTTTCATTAGGTGCTTTCGGGGGATACATCACAGTAGGTTTCGACCATACTGTACCTAATATATCGGGCGAATATGATTTCAAGATATACGGGAATGCCGCCTATGACATATATGGCACCAATGAAGACAAACCCGGCGGAAGCGCAGAACCGGGCATCGTACTGGTTTCCAAAGACACCAATGGAAACGGACTTCCCGATGACGAGTGGTATGAACTGGCAGGAAGCGAATACAACTCTCCCTCCACCATCCGGAATTATGAAATCACCTATTACCGTCCCGAACTGCCCGGAGACAATGTACAATGGACGGATAACCAAGGTGGTCAAGGAGAGATAAAAAGAAATGACTTTAATACCCAAGACTCCTATTATCCGCAATGGATAGAAGAAGACCGGATCACTTTCTCCGGAAGCCGCTTAGCCGACAATGCAGTAAACGAGCCACGTCCTGACATGCCGGAACATTGGGTAGGCTATTGCTATGCTTGGGGATATGCCGACAATCACCCGAATGATACGGAATATTCTAAATTCAAAATCGATTGGGCAGTAGACAAAAACGGTAATCCGGTACATCTTGACGGAATTGATTTTGTAAAGATATACACGGCTGTCAACCAAGACTGCGGATGGACAGGAGAAATGTCAACAGAGATACAGGCGGTGGAAGACCTGCATTACAATAAATAGAAATATTTTATTATCAATAATTACATTTAAAAAACAACATGAGAAAATTAAATTCTTTTTTCAGCAAACTATGTATGGTAATGCTATTGGCATTACCAATGGTATTTGTATCTTGTGAAGATGATGATAATGAAACACCTCAAGATGAACTATCAATATTAGACTTGGGAATTGGTAACCATGCCCCAGAGTCCGGATTAACATTCACAATTGCCATTGATGAGTCCCTTACTATTACCCCTGTACTAAGTCAGGCAGAAAACATCTCATACGCATGGATTGTAGACGGTACAAAGGTATCAGATAAATCAAGCTATACATTCAATGCTGCCGAAGCAGGTATAGGTTCACACACTATCTTATATCGTGCCACTTATAAAACTGTTGAAGCCGAAGCAACCTTAACAATAAATGTTGCCCAAAACCGTAGTTTTTATGTAGTCAATGAAGGTCAAGCTAATGGTTCTATCTGTTTTTACGATAACGATGGAACATGGAACTACAACATCTATCAGGCAAGCAATGCCGATGAGAAACTGGGTACAACTTCAACGACAGCTGTATTCAATAACGGAAAAGTATACATCGTATCCAAAGATAATCCTTGTTTGGTAGAAGCCGATGCTGCCACTTTCAAGAAAACATCTTCTATAACCAAAGCTGTTATTGATGATAATCAAGCGTACAACTTTGCTGTCATCAACAGCACTACCGGCATCATTGCAACTGCCCGTGGAGCATATAAAATAACCATAAACCCATTACCAGCCGAAGGTACAAAAGCGGAAAAAGTAATAGACGGCTCTTGCAAAGACATGTATGTATCTGGAGATTATTTATTTATCATCGTAGACAATACTATTAAGGCATATAAATCGAGCGACCTCTCTTACATAAAAGATTTAGAAGCCGCTAATACAGGTTTTGCCAGAGCCAAAGACGGTTCCCTTTGGGCAGCTAACGAGACCCAATTGGCAAAAATAAATATCAAAGACCTAACATCTGAAACAATCGACTTGCCGGAAGGTTATGCAGTAAACTATAATAGTTTTGCATATACCCCTTCCTGTTTGTGTGCGTCAATTTCCGAGAACGCCTTATACTTTGTCAAAAAAGACGGATGGAATTCTAAAGATGCATACAAATACGATATCACTTCCGGAGACTTGAAAAAGATCATGACAGCACCGGAAAACTACTCTTTCTATGGTGCCGGACTGGCCGTTGCCCCTTTTACCGGAAATGTTTATGGTATATTTACGGAAGACGGATATGGTGATCACTATAAGAATAATAAAATTGTCATAGCAGACGGCATCAATGAAACGCCTCTTGAAATTATTGACTATTCCGGTTACTTCTGGTTCCCATCCAAAATTGTATTTAAATAAAATTCAATCATATTATAATCAGAGGGGAGTACCATATTCGTACTCTCCTCTTTTTATATCCGAATATCAAAATGTCATATGTTTATTGCATATTTCAAAGGTTTTCCTTAAATTCGACGAATAAAACCAAATATCTAAGAACATGGAATTACCTTTTGCAGAATCATGGAAAATCAAGATGGTAGAGCCTATCCGTAAAAGTACCCGTCAGGAACGCGAGCAATGGATAAAAGAGGCGCACTACAATGTATTTCAACTGAAAGCCGAACAAGTATACATCGACCTTATTACCGACTCCGGTACGGGTGCCATGAGTGACCGTCAATGGGCAGGAATGATGTTGGGAGACGAGAGCTATGCCGGCGCTTCTTCCTTCTTCAAACTGAAAGAAATGATCACCCGGCTCACCGGTTTCGAATATATCATACCAACCCATCAAGGACGCGCAGCCGAGAATGTATTGTTCTCCTATTTAGTTCATGAAGGAGACATCGTACCGGGAAATTCGCATTTTGATACTACCAAAGGACACATCGAAGGGCGCAAAGCCATAGCATTGGACTGCACCATTGACGAAGCCAAACAAACCCAATTGGAAATCCCCTTTAAGGGCAATGTAGACCCTGTCAAACTGGAAAAAGCATTGCAGGAACATGCCGACAAAATTCCCTTTATCATAGTAACCATCACCAACAACACAGCAGGCGGACAACCCGTTTCCATGCAAAACCTAAAGGAAGTACGCGCCTTGGCCGATAAATACAAAAAGCCGGTACTTTTCGATTCGGCACGTTTTGCCGAGAATGCCTATTTTATTAAAACACGGGAAGAAGGATATACCGGGAAAACAATCAAGGAAATCACACGGGAAATGTTCGATCTGGCCGACGGTATGACCATGAGCGCAAAAAAAGACGGTATCGTCAACATGGGAGGTTTCATTGCCACCCGCCACAAAGAATGGTACGAAGGTGCCAAAGGATTCTGTGTACAATTCGAAGGCTATCTTACTTATGGTGGAATGAACGGACGGGATATGAATGCCCTTGCCATCGGCCTGGACGAAAACACGGAATTCGATAATCTGGAGGCACGCATTCATCAAGTGCAATATCTGGCAAAAAAACTTGATGAATATGGTATTCCCTATCAACGTCCTGCCGGTGGGCACGCTATCTTCGTAGATGCCCCAAAGGTATTGACCCACGTCCCCAAACAAGAATTCCCGGCACAAACACTGACTGTTGAACTGTACCTTGAAGCCGGCATACGCGGATGTGAAATAGGTTATTTATTGGCAGATCGTGATCCGATAACCCACGAAAACCGTTTCAACGGATTAGACCTACTACGCCTTGCTATCCCACGTCGTGTTTACACCGATAACCACATGGATGTAATTGCCGCCGCACTCAAAAACGTATACGACCGCAGAGAAGAAATTACACGCGGCGTACGCATTGCATGGGAAGCTCCTCTGATGAGACACTTCACGGTGCAATTGGAAAGAATTGAATAATGTGCCAATTGGCACATTATTATTCATATTCGAAATACTCGAAATCGGCATGTGCTTTTGAACTGTCGGAAGTAGCAACAGCATATAATCCTAAAATAATTCCTGTAAAACCACCGGCAGTCTCCGTACTTACATAGCGCGTGTTCATTTTATCCAATTTGCGGAAATTCTTTCCATCCGTAGCATACTCAAACGAATAAAACTCATTGTTACCTTTTACACGAAGCTGAAAGTTTCCTTTATCGGTAACATTGGTCGTAATCATGTAATACGTACCGTCATTATAACGAATAGTAGGTGCATAGATACCGCCCCAGATGCTGGCCCCTTGAAGTGATACTTGCGAGGGACGGGTCAGACAATTACCGATCTGTTCCCAATGGATCAAATCTTTACTGTGGAATAACGGCACACTGGGGAAATACTGGAAACTGCTGGCGACCAGATAATAATCATCACCTACGCTACAAACACTCGGATCCGGATAAAAACCGGGAATAACCGGATTCTGATAGCCTTGTTGATTTTGCGAAAAACAGGATAAGCTCAAAGCCAATCCTAAAAGTAGTGTCATTGTTTTCATAAATTTTGTGTTCAAATAGTTTTTATGTTTTATTTTAAGCATTGTGTCGTTGTCGTCCTACAAATATAGAACTTTTACTTTAAACCAATAAAGCTGAAGTTGATAATTCAACAAGTATAAGCAGGGACTGTTTTTCGAACCAATGAGGGACAATGAAGACAGGGAGATAGCCACACCGGACATTACACACTGTATATCAAATCATTAACTATCAACTTCATAAACAAATGAACCAATATTCTTAGCCTGTAAGAATACGTATTTAATACTGTGTTAAATACAATCTTTTGTTGGCAAGAATACGTTTCTTTACAGGCAAAGAATTAATGTTTTGCGACAGAAGAAACAACATGCCGGAAACGGAATTAACAATGTTAAAATCAGACGTGCTATTTTCTCACTATATCATACCACCCGGTAATCGTATCCCTTTAAAGATTGTACTCTAATATTTAAGAAGAAAATTTAAACATGCCCTTAAAAATCAAAACAGAGTGCCCTGATTTACAAATTTCCGGAGAACAAACAAACAAAACCTCCGGATAAACTGTTTATTAAGATATAAATTAAACAGTTAATGAAGAAAATTATGACAGAGGAATATGAACTCATTGATAATGAAGAAAGCCGTAGATACGAATTCCGTATCGATAGCCATATAGCCAAAATAGAATATATAAAAACTCCGAACGGAGAAATCTACCTGACTCACACAGAAGTCCCTCGTGCATTGGGAGGTAAAGGAGTCGGTTCTCAATTAGTTGAAAAAGCATTGAAGGACATTGAACAAAAAGATTTACGCCTTGTGCCACTTTGTCCGTTCGTTGCCGGCTACATTCATAAACATCCGGAATGGAGACGCATTGTGATGAAAGGTTTTCATATCCAATAAAAAAATAATAAACATGGGAAAGAAAATAGAATATACAAATGGCGAAATGACCATTATCTGGCAACCGGAGCTTTGCCAACATGCAGGTATCTGCGTAAAAATGCTACCGAACGTATACCATCCCAAAGAAAGGCCATGGGTACAGATAGAAAACGCGACCACAGAGGAACTAATCGCACAGATCAGAAAATGTCCTTCGGGAGCACTCAGTTACAAAATGAATAAAGAGAAAGAAAACCAAGAAGATGGATACAAACCTTTATAAATATCGGTAATAAAAAAAAGTCGTATCAACTCTACTTTTGAGTAATGATACGACTTTTTTTATGCTTATCAGTTACAATCTGCAATTTTTCAGAGTGTTCTTTTGGGGATACACAAAGTTCGTATCTGTCTTCGTCCGAAAATCACCCTTAGCCGTGTTGAAACGATAAGCAAAGCCAATCCCTTCATTTTCAGAAACCGGTCTCAAAACTATCAATCGTGTTCTACCATGTTTTGCTGTCGACTTATACGTTTCTCCCTCCTGAAAAGAGGAAGTTCCGCTTAGGCGGGTAAAAGTGAGAGCAACCGTAAACGGAGAATACGATGTATTGTCTGCATAAAAAGTAACTTCTCCCTTTGCAGAACGTTCATGAGAGACAGTGACCGGAGCATTCTGAGACTGGACCATCTCACCGGTATCCAAAAAAGAAGACCCAAATAATATTTCAAATTCATGTTATCTCATTTTTTATCAATCAATACTCCAAGTCATTACAAACTCAGGGTGAAGCAAATAATGTATCCGAAAACTACGCTTCTGTTCGGTTCTATATTCATGAGCGGTAAAATCGCCCTGCTCTTGAAGCAAAAAAGGTTCTATATGTAAATGTTGGCGAAAATCGACCCCGTCCGTATCCATACATTTAAACATCACCTCCTTAGCAGACCAATGCAATAAAAGACTCCAGGTAGCATCTTCTTTATAAAGACGAACCGGTTCATCCTCCCGCATATATTTATGGGCCACTCTGTGTACCCGTTGTCCGTACTGCTCGATATCGATGCCTACCGGCACTTTATCACTCAGAATAACCGACACATAACCTTTCGTATGGGAAATGCTGATGAAATATGAATAATCCGCCAGATACGGTTTCCCACTCGGCTGATAACAGACTTCCTTATGTTCTCCCAATAGGCGAAACAGCAACGCACGGACGGAAAGCCACTCCAACCGGCGATGAGAAGCGACAAAACGCTGCACTTCCCGTTCATAATATTCCCGCTCCGGAAGCAGATCAAGCAAAGTATCTACAGATTCATCCATTTTCCAGACACCCCACCGATACAAAGGTTCTTTATGAGAAAGAAACAATGCCATAATTATGCATCCTCATCCGACGGAGGTTCATTGATAGTAAACTTTACCCTCAAAATACGGCGGTTATCCATCTCCAGTACTTCAAAATCATAATTCAGATAAGAAACCTTTTCATGAAGTGCGGGAAACTCCCCTTTTATCTCGAGCAGAAGTCCGGCTAACGTATCGGCATCACCGGCCATCCTTTCGAAATCATCTTCATCCAACTTCGTGATTTTATAAAAATCGGTCAATTGGGTTTTAGCTTCAAATATCCAAGTATGATCATTCAATACCACATAAGTACGTTCTTCGTCATCGTATTCGTCATGAATCTCACCTACAATCTCTTCAATGATATCTTCCATGGTCACAATGCCGGAAGTTCCTCCGAATTCATCGACAACAATAGCAATGTGTATTTTATTGGCTTGAAAATCACGTAAAAGATCATCTATCATTTTTGTCTCAGGCACAAAATAGGCCGGACGTATCAGCGATTGCCAGCGAAAAGTATCCCCTTTATTCACATGGGGCAAAAGGTCTTTTATATAAAGTACCCCTTTAATATTATCACGAGAACCGGAATAGATGGGAATTCGTGAATAGGCATTCTCCACAATACACTTCATCACATCCTTGAAAGAGGTACGTATATCCAAATCGACTACGTCGAGACGTGAAGTCATTACCTCTTTGGCTGTTTCTCCACCAAAACGAATGATACCCTCAAGTATATTATTCTCTTCAGTAAGTTCGGCTTTATCCGTCAGTTCCAATGCCTGTGAAAGTTCATCGACTGAGATATTATGATTCTTACGCGTAAAACGCTTATTCAAAAAAGTTGTGGAACGCACGAGAAGGGCAGAAACAGGACGGAAAACTTTCCGTAAAACATAGATACCCGGAGCTGCAAAACGACAGAACACCAACGTTTTCTGTGCTGAATAAATCTTAGGCATGATCTCACCGAAAAGCAGCAACAGGAATGTAAGAATCACCGTCAAAATCAAGAACTCCGCAAGCGCTGAATGAAAAACAAAAACATTCATAAAGAAGAAATTGCAAAGCATGATGATGGTAACATTCACAAAATTATTAGTGATCAGCACGGTTGCCAGCAAACTTTCGGAATCTCCAAGCAAACTACTGATTTTTTCATCGGAAGGATGATTACGCTCGTTTATTTCATTGAGATCGGAAGGAGATAATGAGAAAAAAGCAATCTCCGATGCGGAAGCGAAACCGGAGGCGAGCAGAAGCACACCGGCTAAAACGATAGCTACAATTGCCGAAAAAGAAGGTGGGTTTACAGTTATACCATTAAAAATATCTGCCAACTGGCATAAATAAGCGTCTGGGTCCAAAATCTTGGTTTTTAGTTAAACAATTATTGATATGGATGAAAGTTGAAAACCTTATCAGTTGAAAATTGAGGATTTAAAACAAGTAGTTGAAAATTATCAATATCATCATGCCGTATAGCAATTTTCAACTTTCAACAGATGAGGTTTTTAACTATTCATTATTTTTTTTAAAACGGCAAATCATCTGCCGGATTATTCTGTATAGGGGCAGTCTGCGATTGTTGCGTCTGCTGAATTTGTGACTGATTTACAGGTTGTTGTACAGAAGAAGTTGGTGAAATACCACCGGAAGATCCACTTTTGGGTGTTAGCATCTCAAAATAATCCACATATACTTCTGTCACATAACGAGTAGCACCCGCCTGATCTGTATAAGTACGTGTCCTCAATTTCCCTTCCACATACAGTTTATCACCTTTATGCAAATATTTATCCACAATTTCAGCCCAACGATTAGAAGCTACAATATTATGCCATTCCGTTCTTTCCGGCACTTGAGTACCATTAGCTAAGGTATAAGCACGATCTGTCGTTGCCAGAGAAAAAGTAGCAACAGCCGATCCGGAATCAAAATATTTCACTTTAGGATCTTGACCGACATTTCCTAACAATATCACTTTATTAACTGACATATTATTCTATATTTATATTATTTTGTGCCAAAATTAAATAGAAATACAACACGAAACAAGTTTTTATACATATTTCTCCAGAAAGGCATGTATCAGTTTTGGCACGGCATATTGCTCTAATTCACTCGTTTTTATCTTTAAATACGATGAGAAAGATTTTGTTTTTTCCGGCAGAACAACTTCATAAAAATTAGCATAAAGAACCCGGTGCGATAACACATGTTTCACATTTCGGCAGATGGAACGAACCACCGGCACTTCCTCCTTATCAAACAATTTTATAAATTCCGGAAGCGCCAACAACTCTTCTTCCGTAACAGATGATGCTGTCTCTATCAAAGGCAGTTCGAAAAGATTTTTCCAAATATCGTTTCCCGTCCGTTTATTAATAAAAGTACAGGCACCCGCGCGTACATATATGTAGTTCAAAAAACGTTCTGTCGTCTTCGTTTTATGTTGCTTTACAGGAAGCTGTGCTACCATACTTTTTGACAAAGCCATACAACTGCCGGCCAAAGGGCAAAAAAGACAAGCGGGATTCTGCGGAGTACACTGTATAGCCCCAAAATCCATGATTGCCTGATTATAGACAGCCGGCCGCGATTTATCCAAAAATTCTCCAGCCAATGAAGCAAACAGCTTTTTACCTTCAGTGGAATCGATCGGTGTTTCAATACCCAAATAGCGGGAAAGTACCCGGTAAACATTTCCATCGACCACCGCATAAGGCATATTATAAGCAAAAGAGCAAATAGCGGCAGCCGTATACTCTCCCACCCCTTTCAAAGCTAATACTTCGGGATAAGTTTTAGGAAACACACCGTTCATGCTACGGGCCGCCGCATGAAGATTGCGTGCACGGGAATAATATCCCAATCCCTGCCAAAATTTCATCACCTCATCTTCATCGGCTTCGGCAAGTGACGTCACATCCGGAAAACGTTTAATAAAACGTATAAAATAATCATATCCCTGAACCACTCTCGTCTGTTGCAAAATGATTTCTGAAATCCATATCAGATAAGGATCAGAAGACTCCCGCCAGGGCAATTCACGCTTATGTTCGCGATACCAATTAATCAATATTTCACTGAAATTATTCATCCAAACAATGTATCAATATAATCACTAAAATACCTCCTTCCCCCTTTCTGAGATACCTCACAAACAGCTAATACACTATCATATCGACAGATTGAAGTATTTATTTCATGCAAAAGTAGCTCTTTTTTAATCTAACAAAACTTAAGGAAGAGACTTTTTTCTAAAATTGTTCAGAATATATTTTTTTGAGTGCTTAAAAAGCTATATATTTGCAGTCCAAAAAATTAGAAAGAACATAGTAATAATATTTTTTTTAAGGAAAAATGACTAAAGCAGATATTGTAAACGAAATTGCAAAGAACACCGGAATTGACAAAGTGGCAGTATTGACAACTGTTGAAGCGTTTATGGACGCAGTGAAAGATTCTTTGGCGAAAGATGAGAATGTTTACCTTCGTGGGTTTGGTAGCTTCGTAGTGAAAAAAAGAGCTCAGAAAACAGCTCGTAATATTTCCAAGAATACTACAATTATCATCCCTGAACATAATATTCCGGCATTTAAGCCAGCGAAGACATTTACAATCGCCGTAAAGAAATAATAAACAAGAGTATTAACCATAAAAATTTCAAGCTATGCCAAGCGGAAAAAAGAAAAAAAGACATAAAATGTCTACGCACAAGCGTAAAAAAAGACTAAGAAAGAACAGACATAAAAGCAAAAAGTAATTTTTAGTCTGATCTGGACAAAAATAAGGAACAAACTTGTGAAGCGAATGTCTTTCGAGTTTGTTCTTTGTTTAAATGCCCGATTCCAATGAACAAGATTCAAATTCATTTGTTCATTTTTTAAAACCAAATAATTAGGAAACAATTGTGACAAGCGAATTAGTAGTAGACGTACAACCCAAAGAAGTATCCATCGCCCTACTCGAGGACAAGAGCCTGGTGGAACTTCAAAGCGAAGGAAGAAATATCTCCTTTTCGGTGGGTAATATGTATTTGGGGCGTGTCAAGAAATTGATGCCCGGCCTAAATGCCTGCTTCGTGGACGTTGGTTACGAGAAAGATGCTTTCCTTCATTATTTAGACCTGGGTCCTCAATTCAATTCACTCGAAAAGTTCGTAAAGCAAACTTTAAGCGACAAGAAAAAGCTAAATTCAATTTCTAAAGCAACCCTGCTTCCCGACCTGGACAAAGACGGCACAGTAGTCAATACGCTAAAAGTAGGACAAGAAGTAGTGGTGCAGATTGTAAAGGAACCGATCTCAACAAAAGGACCGAGACTTACTTCCGAACTTTCATTTGCCGGAAGATATTTAGTACTGATCCCTTTCAATGATAAGGTTTCTGTTTCACAAAAAATTAAATCGAGCGAAGAACGCGCCCGCCTTAAGCAACTACTAATGAGTATCAAACCGAAAAACTTCGGTGTGATTGTTCGTACGGTAGCCGAAGGAAAACGTGTTGCCGAACTCGACGGAGAACTTAAAGTATTGCTCAAGCACTGGGAAGAAGCTATCACCAAAGTACAAAAAGCCACCAAATTCCCGACGTTGATTTATGAAGAGACAAGCCGTGCCGTAGGACTATTGCGCGACCTCTTCAATCCTTCTTTTGAAAATATTTACGTCAATAACGAGGCGGTGTACAATGAGATCAAAGACTACGTTTCACTTATCGCCCCCGACCGGGCAGACATCGTAAAACTGTACAAAGGGCAACTTCCCATTTACGACAATTTCGGTATCACCAAACAGATCAAATCATCTTTTGGCAAAACAGTATCCTACAAGAGTGGTGCCTACTTGATTATTGAGCACACTGAGGCGCTTCACGTAGTAGACGTGAACAGCGGTAACCGCACCAAGAATGCCAACGGGCAGGAAGGTAACGCACTCGAAGTAAACCTGGGAGCCGCCGACGAGCTGGCACGCCAATTAAGATTGAGAGATATGGGGGGTATCATAGTCGTAGACTTCATTGACATGAATGAAGCGGAAAATCGCCAAAAGCTTTACGAACGTATGTGTACCAACATGCAGAAAGACAGGGCACGCCACAACATTCTGCCGCTCAGCAAATTCGGCCTGATGCAGATTACAAGGCAGCGTGTACGTCCGGCTATGGATGTAAATACGACCGAAACCTGCCCCACCTGCTTTGGTAAAGGCACGATCAAGTCGTCTATCCTGTTCACAGATACATTAGAGAGTAAAATTGATTACCTGGTCAATAAATTGAAGATAAAGAAATTCTCGTTACACATCCACCCGTACATCGCTGCGTACGTCAATCAGGGACTCGTTTCTCTGAAACGCAAGTGGCAGATGAAGTACGGATTCGGCATTAAGATCATTCCGAGTCAGAAGCTCGCTTTCCTGGAATACGTATTCTATGATTCCAACGGAGAGGAGATCGACATGAAAGAAGAAATCGAGATTAAGTGATAGAAGAAAGGCAGCTGAACAGGTTGCCTTTCTTTGTTATACCAAGAATTACATAACACCACCACTCACATGAGAAAACACATATTTACAGTCGTTGCCTGTATATGGGCAGGAGTTTTAACCGCACAGAACCAATCCACTCAAATCCCCCGGGGAATGGTCGACGTAAACAAAGTCACCGACCTTACATTAGACAGCCTGAACAAAGCGAACACGGTAAGACCGAAAGCCGGTTCTTCACGCAAAGGAAACAACCCTGTATTGTTTCTGGTAGGAAACTCTACCATGCGTACCGGCACACTTGGCAACGGCAACAACGGACAATGGGGATGGGGATATTTCGTAGGACAATATTTTGATGAAAACCGCATAACCGTAGAAAATCATGCATTAGGAGGTACAAGCAGCCGCACTTTTTATAACCGTTTATGGCCGGATGTGCGTAAAGGATTAAAGCCCGGAGACTGGGTAATCGTTGAACTCGGACATAATGACAATGGCCCTTTTGACGAAGGAAGAGCACGTGCCAGTATACCGGGAACAGGTAAAGACTCCCTACTTGTCACCATCAAAGAAACCGGTATCCGGGAAACCGTATACAGCTATGGTGAATACATGCGCCGCTTCATAGCCGACACCAGAGCTGCCGGTGCCAATCCTGTACTCTTATCGCTCACTCCGCGCAATGCCTGGACAGTCGATGGAAAACGCATCGTACGAAAAGACGACTCTTTCACTCCTTGGATAAAAGCAATATGCAAAGAGCAGAAAGTACCGTTCATCGATCTTGAAGATATCACAGCAAATAAGTTCGAACGTTTCGGTAGGGAGAAAGTCAACTACATGTTTTACCTCGATAAGATACATACCAGCGAGTTCGGTGCACAAATCAATGCCGGATCGGCTGCCGAAGGTATCGCATCCTGTAAAAAACTGGAATTAAAAAAGTACCTCAAGCCATTGCAGACGCCTGTTGTAAATGGATTAAAACGTAAGAAAGGCAAACCTGTTATTTTCTTTACCGGAGACTCTACCGTAAAGAATGCCGATAAAGAAGAGGATGGTATGTGGGGATTGGGAAGCGTAGCCGGCTGTGCTTTCGACACTACAAAAGTTACACTCATGAATTGTGCTGTTGCCGGCCGCAGTACCCGTACTTATCTTGACGAAGGACACTGGGACAGGGTATACAACAGCATACAACCGGGAGATTATGTATTTATCCAGTTCGGACATAACGACATAGGAGATATAAACACAAAAAAAGCGCGGGGAGTAATCCGTGGAACAGCAGGCACCAGTCATGTTTACCGGATGGAAGCAACCCGAAAATACAAAGTCGTCTACTCCTTCGGATGGTACCTTCGCAAATTCGTAGGCGATGTGCGCGAAAAAGGAGGTATCCCTGTTCTGGTAAGTCTAACTCCACGCAACCGATGGAAAAACGGAAAAATAGAACGACGGAACGATACATATGGAATATGGATGTGGGAAGTGGCCGAACAAACCGGCGCCCTGTTTATCGATCTGCATAACCTCACGGCCGATTATCTGGATAAGGAGGGACAGGAAAAAGCCGCTGCTTACTATAATCATGACCATACACACACCTCTAAAAAAGGTGCGGAACTAAACGCCAAGATGCTGGCCAAAGGGCTCAAAGAAGCCAATTGTCCATTGGCAAAATCTATCAAGCTTATAACATATTGATCTATTTGGCCGATTTTTTCCGGAAATATTAAAACAAACAATTCCCACGGACAATAATGTTTATATCCAAAACTTTATTATCCATGGAAACCATTAAACGTCGTTATCTTTTTCCAGTACAGACTGTAACATTTACAGATGTGACAACATTTATTTTCTTTGCCTGGTCACCGTATGCAATACGTTACCTTTCTTATCAATCATGTGCAATTCCAGTTTCTCTGAACTAACCGTAACAATAGAAAAGCCCGGATCAGAACTACAGAAAACCGTTCCTTCAATCGGCTTCACTTTACGCGCCAATGAACCAGCCGAATTAGTGACATAATCAATATTGCTTCCCGGGACACGTATATGTTGGAAATTGTGGATATGTCCGCAAATGTACATGTCTACTTTATGTTTTTGAAGAACCGGATCAAGACGCGCCTGCATATCAATGCGTTCGCTATCCGACTTCGAAGTCTCCGCATAAATGGGATGATGTCCGGCTACGATCACCCAGTCCTCACTGGCAACAGTCAATACAGAGTCTATCCATGCCAGTTGTTTCTGATAATCCTGCTTACAAGCATCAGGATATTGCTCACTGTCCTGACGATACTTATCGATCATCGGAGCCGTATCTACCCAAACCACACGCAATGTAGTCCCTTTTTCTTCAAATGTCTTAGTATAATAACGGGCAGGCATCTCCCAACGGCGACTCACCTTACTATAATCCAATACTGCCTGCGTATTACCACGATATTCGTGATTACCCAACAGAGGAAACCAGTCTATCATTAATTCGGGATGCGAGTAAATAAGTTCATAATTTGTCATCCACAAAGGATCATTCACACTTTGTACCCCCTCAAAATGATGTACATCACCCGTAGCAAGAATAAATTCAGGACCTACCTCTTCGGCCATTATCCCCATTAATTCAGCAATAGGTTTCTGATCGTAATATCCGTTACGTCCCAAATCATTGGCTACGTAAAAATTCAATTTATCCTCAAAGACAGAATAATCGGTGATCTGAGCACCAGCCCAATTACTTATAATCAACAGGGCAAGAAAAAATAGATTTCTAATTTTCATACTTTTAATATAATATATTATTGAAAACGCTGCAAAGGTAATGGTTTTCCATCGCAATGACTTTTACCAAAAAACGACAAAACAATTACATTTCTATTACACCATACCGGCATCCTGTTTGGTAATAAAAATGAAATATTCCTGCAACAGTGATGAAATTCATGCCCTCTACTTTTGCACCGGAAAAACAAAGGTTAAACATTCTTTATGAAATTAAAAGCAGCTATCAGTTTACTCCTACTATTATCGTTTGGTGCAAATGCCAGAGAAATTAAAGGTAAAATCAGAGATTCAAAAACAGGGGAGGAAATTATCGGAGCCTCCATCATAGTAAAAGAAAACCCTACAAAAGGTGTAGTCAGTGGACTGGATGGAAGTTTCAACCTTTCAGTACCCCATGAGAAATTTACAATCATATGTACATATGTAGGCTATAAGCGTTATGAACTCCAGATAGAACAAAAAGACTCGGAAATAGAGATCCCATTAGATAGCGATGACATTCTACTGGAAGGTGTCACTATCACTGCCCGTAATCCGGGACGCACCGAAGCCGGAGCACGTGCCATTGAAAAACAGGCAATGAACGTGGTGAATGTAATGAGCGCAAAAGCCATCGAACTCTCTCCGGATATTACGGTAGCCAATGTCATACAGCGTATGTCGGGAGTAACCATTGAACGTAATAGCAGCGGAGAAGGACAATATGCCATCCTTCGGGGGATGGACAAACGATATAACTATACGTTAGTAAACGGAGTAAAAATACCGAGTCCGGATAATAAAAACCGCTTTGTACCACTTGATATTTTTCCTTCAGAAATGCTCGACCGTCTGGAAGTGACCAAATCACTCACCGCCAACCTTGAAGGCGACGGAATCGGCGGAGCTGTCAACCTTGTAATGAAAGACGCTCCATCGGAACGTCAGTTCACGGTCAATCTTTCCACAGGGTACAATGCAATGTACCTCGGGCGAGACTTCCAATCGTTTGCTCATAATGACATTTCTTCAAAATCTCCTTATGAAGCGGCAGGATTTCCCAAAAACTATAAAGTCACCATGAAGGATTTCACTACCGACAATCTCCATATGACATGGAAACGTCCGTTACCCGACCTTACTGCCGGCCTCTCCTACGGAGATCGTTTTTTCAACGAACGGTTAGGTATTATGCTGGCTGGAAGCTACCTAAATACCTATCGCGGCAAAGAAAGCGAACTTTATTATCAACCGGGGAAAACGCGTAACGGCATCGAATACAGGAATTACTCCACACAACAGACCCGTATCGGCGCGCATGCCAATCTCGACTATGACTTTAACCGCAATCATAAACTGACCTGGTACAACGGCTATATGGATATGGACGAAGCCGAAGTACGTGATGGCTCGGACGATCAAGACCGTGCCATCCGGATGAAATGGGTTCATCAATACATATACAACTCTACGTTGAGGGGAGAACATCTCTTTTTGAATGATGGCACATTGAAGCTGAACTGGTCGGCTGTCTACTCAAAAGCGTACAATGAAACCCCGGACAATGCCGAAATATTCCTCATCGGTTCGCACGTAGCATCCTCCGGTGCAGCTACACGCCGTTGGGAGCACAACTCAGACAAAGACCTCGCAGGATATATCGACCTCTCTTATAAATGGAAAACCGGCAGCAACAGCGTATTGGATTTCTTGGCCGGAGGTATGTATCGTGACAAGAAACGTGACAGTTTTTTTAATGAATATACATTCAACTCCGCTACAAGTTCGGGTAATCCGCAATATATCGACAAAGACTGGCATAACTTTGATGAAATACAGTTCACGCCACGTGCTTACGGAAATATCAGCGACCCGTTAAACTATGATGCAACTGAAAAAGTCGGGGCCGGATATGGTATGGTGAAATATACAATCAGTCAATGGGAACTTATTGCCGGCGTACGTATAGAACATACCGATCAAGGATATACTTTAAAGTTTCCTACGGAAAACGCCGCTCCCGAAGGTAACCAACGCTATACCGACATATTACCCAGCTTTCATGCCAAATATGCAATACATTCCAATGGAAACCTGCGTTTCTCCTATGCACGGGCCATCAACCGGCCCAGTTTTTTTGAAATCGTACCCTACTCCATCATCAATGAAGACTATAAGGAGAAGGGAAATCCCGAGCTAAAGCATACCGTAGCTGATAATATCGACCTGCGTTATGAATTCTTTCCCCGATCATCCGAACAAATCATGGTAGGACTGTTCTATAAAAATATCAAAGACCCGATCGAATATGGTCTACTCAATGAAGGACAGGATACCTATTACAAACCAATGAATTTTGGTACGGCCAACAATTGGGGATTGGAAGTGGATATTTTAAAATACTTCAACTGGCTGGGTATCAAAGCCAACTACACCTATACCTATTCTAAAATAACAACAGAAAAACGTGTAATGCAGGGGTCGGAAGTAACTACCACCACCCAATCACGCCCTTTATTCGGACAAGCAGCTCATGTAGCCAATATCTCTTTTCTATTGAAAGACAGCAAACACGGATGGGAAGGACAGTTAGCCATGGGATACACTGGCAAACGATTAAGCGATATCTCCAATTGGGCAGACAACGATATCTGGGAAAAAGGATATACTCAACTGGATGCTTCAATTGAAAAAACACTGCCACGTGGTTTCTGTCTTTTCCTGAAAGCATCTAACTTACTCAACATACCGGTATTACGCTATGTACACCAAAGCGAACGTACCGCAAATGTAGATAGCGAACGTGATAACAGTAATCTGGTGGAACGTAAATCATGGCATGGACAGTCACTGATGATCGGAGCACGTTTCAGGCTCTGACCTTTCACCCCAAAACAGATTAAACACTCATTATCCATTATTAAAAAATTACTCATTAACCAATATTCATTCAATTATGAAACTAAAACATTATTTTATTTATGCAGTCCTGATGGCTATGACCTGGACTGCCTGTAGCGACGACAATGATATCAAAGGTAATAATGATGAGGAACAGGGAACAACCGAAAACGTATCAGGAGAAGTGGAAGGTATCTGGGAAGCCCATTCAACCATCAACGTAACGGGACACCTCACCGTACCTGCCGGCAAATCACTAACCATCGAAGAAGGGGTACAGGTTATATTCAGCACGGATGGTGTAGGAGCCAATCACGCCCCCATCGAATTTACCGTTGACGGCAACCTTTATTGTAAAGGTACAATTACAAACCCTATACGTTTCTCCATAACCGAAGAACTACGTACACACAATAATATTTTCAACGAAGATGCCATGTGGGGTGGTATCGTGGCAACAGCCAATTGCGCAGAGATGCTGATTGACCATACCATCATCGAATATACCGGTGGGCAAGTAATAACAGGTTCTCCTGCAGCCAACAGAGAAGAATACACTGCCGGTGACGATGCATATCCGCAAATTACAACAAATAATATAAACGGACGTTATGTCATCACCAACTCCATCCTGCGCAACGGCTGGTCGGACGGTATCTACATGATGGGAGGTAACGCCATTATTGCCAACAACATCTTTGCTGCCAACGGTTTTGATGGTGCTGAAGCTGTAAATGTAAAATGTGGTTGTGTAGCAGATGTAGCGGGCAATGTAATGTTCAGTCCTAACACCAATGGTTTGAAACTGTCGAGTTCCGGTCAGAGCGAAACACGAAAACAGGCCAAAATACAAGCTTACAACAATACTATCATAAATGCAGGATGGCGCCGCGACGGAGAAAAAGGCGGTTGTGTATATGCAGAAAAGAATGTTTTGGCCAATGTATTCAACAATCTAATGGTAAACTGTAAGTTCCGTGCTCAAACTCCTTCTTACAATCTGCCCAACGATCCGGAAGAGGGTTATGCCTCAGCTTCTGTCATCGATTACAATTACTATGCTTCAGGCAATCAAAAAAGTGATATCGTATTCAACGGCGAAAAAGAGAGTAGCGTAGCCTATGCTTGGGAAGGCTACAATTATGCACACAAAAGCTACTATCAAGGCGTTGTCGATGCCCACAGCATCATCGCTACCCAAACAGATTCCAAAGATCCGAAGTTTGTGAATTTTGACATCAATAGCACAAAACTTACTTCGTACGATTACAATGACAATTGGGATTTCCATGTACAATCCGGTTCTCCCGTATTGTCGGGTGCAGCTTCCGCTTCCGAGACTTTTGCAGCTCCATACTTCGGTACGACCGGACTAAGCGTAGGTGGAAAAACATATACCTCACCAGCCGTACAAGCTCACTTTGGTGCGTACGGTACAAAATAAAAACGCCAATAACTTCGGATAATCTTGATATACCTCTGGTTATAATAATACTATACCCTAAAAGTTTTATATCTAACTTTTAGGGTATAGTTTTTTCGATATATCATCTATTACGTTCTCTCGCCAGCTACACTGTCTTTCTAAATGAATGCCTTCCTGCTCTATACACTCTTTATCCAAACCGGATTTTTTATAAAAAGATGCTGTCTCTCACATTTTACACTAACATTATTAACATAGATAATTAACAATAGATTTTTATTATATAAAGGTATATGTTTTTCCATATGAAGAATATACACTTTTGCATAGTAAAAGTATATCGTTAACACAATCAAAAATACATACTCTTATGTAATATAAAAAATTACTTTTTACTTGTTAAGAATCAACACATTACATATAAACAACAGAAATCTGTCAATATGAAATGTCCAATACAGACAATAACGAAGTTACTTAATTGACAAGTATAAATAAAGCATCCCTCCAATTCAAAAAGTTCTTTCTAACTTCTAAAATAGAAATTTCGCCTATTAAATTATTATATATCAATAGAATAAATAACAACTATTCTCCGTATACAAGAATACGTTATTAACATGGTTACAATATACCTAACGATAAATTAGGATATATGTAACGGGGCAGTACGTATATTGGTATTTTCCTTACAAAGCCAATCGGTAGATTTCTTTACTGTCTTCTTTTGTCAACTTCACATAATTGCCTACCAACTCGCCTTTATTTCGATGAAGACTATCGGCCAGACGGTCAATATCCGGATGCTCAATACCCAACTCTCTAAAAGTAACAGGCAAACCAATGAATTTGAAAAAAGCTCTCAACCGGGCAATCCCTTCCAAAGCAACCGCTTTTTTATCATCTGCTTCCGGAACACCCCATACACGAACAGCATATTGAACGATCTTATCCATATTGTGTTCTGTCATCCAAGTCATCCAGGCAGGGAAAATTACGGAAAGGCCGGCACCATGAGTCACATTGTAAATGGCACTGATCTCATGCTCCAGAAAGTGAGAAGCCCAATCTTCTTCACAACCGACTCCACATGTACCATTGTGGGCAATAGTTCCACACCACATCAAGTTGGCGCGGGCACCGTAATTCTCCGGTTCTTTCATCACCGTAGACGCTTCTTTGATAATAGCAAGAAGGGTTCCTTCACAAAGACGATCAGCGATTTCCACCTCCTTCGTGTTGGTGAAATAACGTTCCATGATATGCGCCATCATATCGGCAATGCCACAAGCCGTCTGAAAAGGGGGAAGCGTATAGGTAAGTTCGGGGTTCATCACCGCAAAAACAGGACGCAACAGTTCGGGCACACGGAGACTAAGTTTTTGTAAGCCATCAACTTTAGTGATAACGGTATTACCGGAACCCTCGCTACCGGCGGCAGGAATGGTAAGCACTACCGCTACTTTCAGAGCTTTCGTCACTTTGGCCTTACCAATATAGAAATCCCAAAAATCACCGGGATAAGGAACGCCGGCAGCTATCGCTTTGGCAGTATCTATCACCGATCCACCGCCTACAGCCAACAAAAAATCGACTTTTTCACTCCGACAGAGATCGATACCTTCGTACACTTTGGTATCGATCGGATTGGGCTGTATGCCACCCAACATGCAGTACTCGATTCCAGCTCCTTTCAGTGAACTTTCCACACGTGACAATAAGCCACTGCGTATCACCGAACCGCCTCCATAAACAATCATCACTTTCTTAGCACCATACTTAACAGTCAAAGCGCCTGTTTGCGCTTCCGTATCTTTACCGAATACAAATTCGGTGGGACTGTAAAAGATAAAATTATTCATCGACTTCTGTTTTTTTAATTATCTATTTCACCTCCATCCAATGTAAAAATCACGCTGCATGGCTTCTCTTCCTTTGGGAAAAAGGAGTACCTGCCAGAAAAAAGTGTAAGGCAAACAATAATAACTTCTCCAATTAAAAGAGAGCCTGTTACAAAATGTCCAACAGTTCTTTCAAGGAAGTGATGCAGGACACATCTTCGGTTACATCAGCCATAGAAGGACACCCTTTCACCACCTGACACCCCAAAGACAAAGCCGGAAGAATATCGTTCTTCACCGAATCGCCTATCACGACTACCTCGTCCGGAGCAAATCCGGCACGGCCGATAGCTAACTTCCACAAAGCAGCATCCGGTTTGCGGATTCCTTCCAGTGTAGAATCGGTTATTGAAGAGAAATAAGATACGATACCCAAATCGGTTACTATCTTCTTCAAATTTCCATAATAATTGGATACCAACAACAATGTATACCGTTTTGACAACGGTTCCAACACCTCTTTCGAAAGAGTCACATAACGGGAAGAAAAATCAGTCACAAGACGTGCCGCACGCTCCGGCAGTTCTTCCCTGTTCTCTTGCGTACCCGGCAGAATCCCCCTTCTGATCAGATCATCAAATTGCAGACGGGTTTTGAAAGACTGTGTTTCAAGCAATGAATGTGAGGGTTTCACCAGTTGCAGGCGCTCCATCATCTGTTCGGCATACACATAAGAGTCTCTGAAATTCTCTCCCGTAAGCGGTAAGTGCAACTCCTCGCCATAGAGCTTCAGATAAATTTTCATCCAATGCATAAACGGCGAATCGAGTGTACCGCCAAAATCAAAAGCCAGCGCTTTTACTTTTTCCGTATGTATCATTTTTTATTTCCTATTTTCATTAATGCAAGACCGATAACGATCCAGAACAACTCACGTACCCGTGTGATAAGTGCCGCATACACACCATAGGCTCCCGATAGGGAAAGTCCTCCCACTGCCAAAGCAAAACCACCTTCGCGCCCTCCCAACTGCATGGGAAGGAAAAACAGCAAATTGGCCAGCAAGGAAGAAAAAGCCACGATGAGGATACAGTTTACAAAACTGACATTTGTAGTCAGCACATTCAGAATGAGCCATACTTCCAGACAACTGACGATTCTCGCCGAATATTCCAAAAACAAAGCACTGTAAAAAGTACTCTTTTTCTGCTGATGAAGCAAAGCAATCTGTTTATCTATATTTTCAAGTTTCTCCTTATGGGTTTCCGAGAAACGAATGACACGGTGCTTCAAAAAAGGGATGTGGCTTCCCATACGTACACATGCCACCGCCATGCCATGACGATATCCTTTCACAAACAGAGTGCCGAGAAACAGGCAGAGAGCGGTTATCAATCCCAAAACAATCCCCATCTCCCAACTTACCGGATAAACACAGACATAAATAAATACGGAACTGAGCCACAGCAGGAAATGCGAAAAGATATGCATCATCACGTAGAGAATGACCGACGAAGTAGCCCTTTCCATCCCTACAAACGGAGTCAGCTCCATGATCCGGTAAGGCTCTCCTCCCATCAGTCCCACCGGAGTGACATAATTGAGGGCAAATCCCGAAACCGTAAACTTATACAACTGCATAAAACCCAACGGAGAGGTTTTTCCTCCACTCCGGAGAATGATATACCACGAAAGGGTATTTATCAAGTAGATAAACAGCCAAAGTAATAAAACCAACGGAAGGTAAAAACCGGCACGCCTTAAATTATTCAGCAAATCATCGTACGACACATCGAACGTGAAAAGCATGATAACCACAGCCACCACTCCAAAGACCAGAAAGATATTTCGGAATTTGCTATTCATTATGACATCTGTATTTCTTTGTACAACTTATTACTCAACCGCTCGTGCTGCCAGATCATATAAATCAACAGTCCGTTCAGCACCGTGAGTTCAAAAACAAAATACAGCCACGGCTCATTGATGAGCAGACTGATGAAGAGAACGGTCACCCGGGTATTGAAAGAGAGAATATTGGTGTATTTCATCAACGGCAGACTCTCCCGGCGGAATTCGTTACGGATCTCCTGTGGAGCCACTGCACCGTATCGTTGCTGCAACAAAGCGAAGAAACGCTGGAAAGCCGGAGTAAGACGCTCCTGAGAACGGGTATAATCGCAATAAAACCAAAGGAAGAGTTTCCGGATGAAATCTTTTTTCCAGAACAAAGAGTTGTAAATGGCTTTTTGCTGCACATAATTATCGAGTTCGCTACCCGATTTCCCTTTCAAAAAGAAAAGATGAATGTTCCGGTAATAATCGGCCATTGCTGCCTGCTTGCTATGACACAAGCCGGTCACGGCTGCCAGTATCCAGATCCAATAAGACCACTCCGGAGTCAAGCGCAAACAGATGGCTGCATAGATAGAGATAAACCAGAAATCACCGGACACACCGTCCAATATCCGTCCGATCTCGGACTTCTGTCCGGTCATACGTGCCAGTTGTCCGTCGGCACTGTCGTACATGTTGGCCCAAACCAACAGGCACATGCCTATCACATTCAGCAAAAGATCGTTGTAATAAAACAATATCCCTGCCGCAACTCCCAAAAAGATGGAAGCAATCGTTATCGCATTGGGAGTAACTCCCATTTTATGAAAAAGAAGCGCCCATCGGTAACCGACAGGACGGTAAAACAACAAATCGATCCACTCTTCGGTATCCGCCGATTTTAAAGTTGCTTCCAATCCGTTTTTACTTATTTCATTACTCATAAATCCGCATTTTTAATTTTTTGCAGAACAGCCTGCCCGATGGCTATGGCCGCTTCTTTACGACAAGGGGCAAAACTCGGCCAATCGTTAAAATCGATAATACGAATGCTACCGTCCGGAGATACGATGCAATCACCGCCATATACATCGACTTGCAGCACTTTCGCCGCCTCGTCACAAATATGACGCAACGCATCCTCTGAAAAGGAGATACCTTTCGGAGCACCATTAATAGCTTCTAAACCGAATTTGCTATGATGTCCTTCCAACGGATAGAACCAATAGAAAAATCCGGTACCGGAAACACCGTAAAACTTGATCAAATCACCTGCCAGATGCTTGTTTATCACGACACGCTCGATACCGCGCAACGCATACTCGGCCATCACTTCCCGCAACTCGCTACAAGTCCGTATATACGTCACATCTTCTTTATGGATGGCATGAAAATCGGCACGCTTCACCCAGCAGGGTTCGAATTCCGACTCGATAAGACTAACCGGAAGTTCCTCGTGAACATCCCAGATAAGACTTTCGGGATGAGGAACCTGATGTTTTAATAATAAAGCAGTCATCTGCTCACGCGTGCAATTCTCAATGCCGAAAGCAGAATTGACAGCCACCACTCCTTTTCTTTCAACTTTTTGCAAGTTACGGACAGCAGCTTTGCTACGCATCATTGTGAAAACAAACTTCTCATTTAAAGGATTGGTCAGAAACTCCTGCTCGGTATATAGATTGACCCTATGGCCATTTTCTTCCAGATACTGGGCCACAGCAGAAAAGATAGCAGCATCGTTCCCGACATGATTGGGAGAGAAAAGGGAATATCGCTGTATTCCCGCAAAAGTATATGATTTCATTTAATAGTCTGTTCTTCTAAAAAGCGTTCGGCTTTTTCAACGTCTGTTGCATGATCGATGTCTATTACCTTTGAAAAAGGATAGGCCTGTACCTGCAGTCCAGCGTCCACTAAATACTGCTGAAAGCCACGCATACGAGATACTCCTTTCTCCATGGCAACAGGCAACAGAGAAAGAGCCTTTTGATTCATACAATAAATTCCCCCGGAAATGTACCGGCAATTGGGATACGATTCACTGGCATACCCCACAATTTTCAGATTATCAGGATGGGTCTTGACATATAACGGGCGTTCGTCATCGATAAAGTCGGTTACTGCCATCAAGGCATCCTCTTTATCACTCTCCCGAAAAGCACGGATATAATCCGAAAACTCCGGTTCACGGAAAATCGGGTCTACCGTAGTAAGACAAAATTTACCTTCTCCCTTCAAATAAGGCATCAGTTCATAAAAGCTATGAAATGAATCGGGAGTAGACTTCACCACAACGTGAAGCGGCACCGGCAAATGCTGCTGTTCCAGGAAATCACGGACCTCTGTCATTTCTTCATTAATAATAATGCAGACCGAGTCTGCATTATTATTAAGAAAAATGTGCAATAAGCGCCCCAACAAAGGTTCACCTCCTACCTTCACCAAAGGTTTAGGTACTTGGATTCCGTCTGAGACCAAACGTGAACCTTGTCCGGCTGCAATGAGTGCATATTTCATTCTATCAGTATCAATCGAGATAACTCGGTGCTTTTTCACCGATCATATTACGCAATGTTTCTTTTACCATTCTCCATTGTGTGAACAAGTCATGTACCGGCTGATGTTCAAAATCATGCATCGGGCTCTTGCAGAAGAATGACAACCAAGTCTGTATACCGCACATGCCCGCACGAAGAGCCAGGTCACTGAACAGAACCAAGTCGAGTGCAATAGGAGCAGCAAGGATAGAATCGCGACAAAGGAAATTTACTTTTATTTCCATCGGATAGCCCATCCATCCGAAGATGTCAATGTTATCCCACGCTTCCTTATTATCTTTGCGAGGAGGGTAATAATTGATACGTACTTTGTGGTATACGTCACCATACAAGTCAGGATATTTCTCCGGTTCGAAGATGTTATCGATCACAGATAATTTGCTGACTTCTTTTGTTTTAAAGTTTGCAGGATCATCCAAAACTTCACCGTCGCGATTACCTAAGATATTAGTAGAGAACCAACCGCTAACGCCTAACATACGAGTTTTGAACATCGGTGCCAACACCGTTTTCATCAATGTCTGACCGCTCTTGAAGTCTTTACCGGAAATAGGCACATTCATCTTCTTGGAGAATTCCCACATAGCCGGAGTATCTACACACAAGTTAGGAGCACCCATGATGAACGGAGCACCTTCTGCAATAGCAGCATACGCATAACACATACTTGGAGAAATGGCATCCGTGTTGTTTTCTTTCATTGCTTTTTCCAAGGCAGCCAATGACTGGTGTTCTTCCGACAGAGGAATATAGATCTCTGTACTTGCAGCCCACAACACTGAAATACGTTCGCAGTTGTTAGCAGCTTTAAAATCGCGGATATCTTGACGAAGTTGTTCTACCATTTCCCAACGGGTAGCAGCCTGCTTGATGTGAGTTCCGTTCAGACGTTTGGCCCAATTATGGTCGAAAGCGGCGGGCATCGGTTTGATAGCCTCCAATTCTTCTTTCACCCCATTCAGGTCTTTTTCTTTCAATACTTCAGCATACATAGCAGCTTCGTAAGCATTGTCAGGGAAAATGTCCCATCCACCGAATACAATGTCGTTCAAATCTGTTAAAGGTACGATGTCTTTAATGAGTTTTTCCTCATTATTTTCCATGCGCATTGCGGCCATCTGTGTAATAGAACCTATTGGTTTTGCCAATCCCTTGCGAGAAGCCAGTGTTCCTGTTATCATAGTGGTAGCAACTGCGCCACCAACACCTACAACCAAGACGCCAAGACGTCCTGATGCCGGTTTAATTTCTTGTTCCATTTCTGTTGTTTTAGATAAATTAAAATTGCCTACAAAGTTAGGCTCTCCTGCATACCTAAAGAAGTTCTAATAGTCGGATTAATTGTTCTATTTGGCATATTATCCCCTTAAAGAGTACTTATAACCTATGTAGTCCGAATTTACCAATCTCAGATATATCATTCTATATCAATTATTAAACAAACTCTGCCTGTTACCTTTTTTTTATAAATTAACACATCAATACATAAACAGATCGATACATACAGGTACGCTATCAAACAGAAAGTTTAACATGATGAAATGAAGGTTTAACGAAACACTTTTCACGAAATACTGTTGTACTAAGTATTAAACGAACCGAATATATAAACCTAAACAACTTAATTATGGAATGGATTATAAATCAACTGAGGGTACATCCTGAGTTAGCCATTTTTCTAACACTTTTTGCAGGATTCTGGATAGGCCGGTTGAAAATAGGAAAGTTCTCACTCGGTACCGTAACAAGCGTCCTGCTGGTAGGCGTGTTGGTAGGACAATTAGATATTACAGTAGACGGCCCGATGAAAGCAGTATTCTTTCTGCTCTTTCTTTTCGCCGTGGGCTACAAAGTAGGACCGCAGTTCTTTCGCGGACTGAAAAAAGACGGTTTGCCCCAAGTGGGGTTTGCCGTACTGATGTGTATCGTCAGCCTTGTTTCCGCTTGGGCATTGGCAAAAATAATGGGTTACCACGTAGGGGAGGCAGCCGGACTGTTAGCCGGTTCACAAACGATTTCCGCCGTTATCGGAGTGGCCGAAGATACAATCAACGGACTCAGTATCAGCGATGCGCAAAAAGCCACTTTCATCAATGCAATTCCCGTGGCATATGCCGTAACCTATATTTTCGGTACAGCCGGCTCCGCTTGGATACTGGCATCACTCGGTCCGAAATTTTTAGGTGGGCTGGAAAAAGTAAAAGCCGACTGCCGGGAACTGGAAGCTCAAATGGGGAGCTCGGAAGCCGATGAACCGGGATTTGCCCCCGCCTTGCGACCCGTCGTATTCCGCGCCTACAAAATAACCAATAAATGGTTTGGAAAAGGAAAACGCGTTACCGATCTTGAAAGTTACCTGAATGAACAAGGGAAACGCCTTTTCGTAGAACGCATCCGCCAAAGAGGGGTCGTAAAAGAAGTAACACCCAATCTTATCCTGAAAGAAAACGATGAAGTGGTACTCAGTGGCCGCCGTGAATTTGTGATTGGTGAAGAAGACTGGCTCGGACCGGAGGTAATAGATGCACAGCTACTCGACTTTCCTGCTGAAACACTCCCCGTAATGGTGACACGAAAAACTTTTGCCGGAGAAACCGTATCAGCCATCCGTTCGCAAAAATTCATGCATGGTGTCAGTATCCGCAGCATCAAGCGTGCAGGTATCCATGTTCCTGTACTGGCACAGACCGTGGTAGATTCCGGGGATATGCTCGAGCTGACCGGCATGAAGCATGAAGTGGAAACTGCTGCCAAACAAATGGGATACATCGATCGTCCTACCAATCAAACGGATATGATATTCGTTGGGCTCGGTATTCTCGTCGGTGGATTGGTCGGCGCGCTATCTATTCATTTGGGTGGTATCCCGATAAGTTTATCAACAAGTGGCGGCGCACTGATTGCCGGTCTCCTCTTCGGATGGCTACGCAGTAAACACCCGACTTTCGGCGGTATCCCCGAACCTTCCTTATGGGTACTGAACAACGTCGGATTGAACATGTTCATTGCCGTGGTGGGTATTGCCGCCGGTCCAAGTTTCGTCACCGGCTTTCAAGAAGTAGGTGCAAGCCTCTTCCTTGTCGGAGCAGCAGCTACTACCATCCCATTGATCAGTGGCCTGTTAATGGGAAGATACTTATTTAAATTTCACCCGGCACTGACCCTCGGGTGTACCGCAGGAGCAAGAACGACTACCGCCGCATTGGGAGCCATACAGGATGCTGTCGAAAGTGAAACCCCTGCTCTGGGGTATACGGTGACCTATGCAGTAGGTAATACGTTACTGATTATCTGGGGGGTATTTATCGTGCTGATGATGTAGGGAGCCTCTCCCCAACCCTCTCCGTGGGAGAGGGAGTAAAGTTAGATGTGAAATCAAATTATAAACCATAGTATCTATCCTCCCTCTCCCATGGAGAGGGCCGGGGAGAAACTAAATAAACCAAACTTAATTATGGAAAAGAAATCCAATACCACAGGCATCACTAAAAGTTTTGCCAAAAAGATGGAATCTATCAGTCCATTTGAATTAAAGAACCGCCTTATCGACATGGCAGACGAGAGCGTAAAAAAAATGGCTCATACCATGCTCAATGCCGGGCGTGGCAATCCGAACTGGATAGCCACGGAACCCCGAGAAGCCTTTTTTCTTTTAGGAAAATTCGGACTTAGCGAATGTACACGTGTACAATCTTTACCCGAAGGCATTGCCGGAATCCCACAAAAAGAAGGCATTGCCGCACGTTTCGAAGCATTTTTAAAAGACAACAGTAAAGAACCGGGAGTAAAATTATTAAAAGACAGTTATAACTATTTACTGATGGAACATGCTGCCGATCCGGATACGCTCGTTCATGAATGGGCGGAAGCCGTCATCGGTGACCAATATCCTGTGCCGGATCGTATCCTGCATTTCACCGAACTCCTCATACAGGATTATTTAGGCCAAGAATTATGCGACCGGCGTCCTCCAAAAGGCACATTCGATCTTTTCGCCACCGAAGGAGGTACAGCCGCCATGTGTTATATCTTTGATTCCTTACAGGAAAATTTCCTGCTGAACCAAGGAGACAACATCGCTTTGCTCGTACCCGTATTCACCCCTTACATAGAAATACCGCAGCTCCGCCGTTATCAGTTTAATGTCACAGAGATTTCTGCCGATAAAATGACAGCCGACGGACTCCATACCTGGCAATACCAGGACGAAGACATCGATAAGCTAAAAAATCCGGAGATTAAAGCGCTCTTTATCACCAATCCGAGCAATCCGCCCAGCTATGCATTAAGTGCGGAAACAACCGCGCGTATCGTCAATATCGTAAAAAATGATAATCCGAACTTGATGATCATTACGGATGATGTGTATGCCACATTCATACCACACTTCCGTTCACTTATGGCAGAGTTACCGCATAATACACTGTGCGTATATTCTTTCTCCAAATATTTCGGAGCAACCGGATGGAGACTTGCCGTCACTGCCCTCCATGAGGACAATATTTATGACAAGATGATTGCCCGCCTGCCCGAAGAGCAGAAAGCCATATTATCCAAGCGTTATTCCAGCCTCGATTTACATCCGGAAAAAATGAAATTCATCGACCGTATGGTAGCCGACAGCCGTCAGGTAGCGCTAAACCATACAGCAGGATTATCACTACCACAGCAAATGCAAATGAGCCTGTTCGCTTCTTTCTCCCTATTAGACAAAGGAGATTATTATAAAACAAAGATGCAGAATATCATCCGTCGCCGTCTGAATGCTTTGTGGGACAACACCGGTTTCTCATTGGTAGAAGACCCGTTACGCGCCGGTTATTACTCCGAAATAGATATGCTGGTATGGGCCCGAAAATTCTATGGCGATGAATTTGTTACATATTTGGAAAAGAGCTACAACCCATTAGACGTAGTATTCCGTCTCGCCAACGAAACATCACTCGTATTGTTAAATGGCGGTGGCTTTGCCGGTCCCAAGTGGAGCGTCCGCGTTTCTCTTGCCAACTTGAACGAAGCCGACTATGTAAAAATAGGCCAAGGCATCAAACGCATATTGGACGAATATGCAAAAGAATGGAAAGAGAAGTAGAGTTGGTGAGTAGTGATAAGTGATAAACGATACTACTCACTTATCACTAATTAAATATTATTCTAAACCGTGTCAGCCCATCGGCATAAGTGCGAAGCGAAAACGAACATCCGTGACGCATCAATACCTCACGGATAAACACCAGACCGATTCCCTGCCCGTTCGGTTTGGTTGAAAAGAAGGGACTGAAGAGTTTAGCTTCAGTCTCTTTTGTTATTCCTTCACCGTTGTCCACTATTTCAATGCTTGCCGGAGAAGAGGTACGTATTTGTATTTTTCCATCCTTTCCGATGCTCTCGGCTGCATTTTTGATGATATTTACCAATACTTGCTCAAACAAAGCAATATCCAAGTTGACACCTCTCAATTCCTCATCGATATCCAATGTGATAGCAATGTTCCGATCCGTACACATTCCTTCCATAAATCGTTTACAAGAAAATACCAGATCATTAAGATTGACAGGAGCCAAATTGGGTTCCGGGATTTTCACTACATCGGCAAAGCGGGTAATAAAACGACTCATGGAGAAACAACGCTCCGTACACACCTGCATGACCTCACAAATATCTTCCATCCCTTCCGATTCGGAAAGAGCCTGCTCCACCGTATCGAGCGTAGAGGTGATACCGGCCGTTGTATTGTTCACTTCATGTGCGATCATACGAATCACTTTCTCATAGGCTTTCTTCTCTGCTTTCATCACTTCATCCGTCAGGCTTTCGATAAGAAAGAACGGATGATGAAAACCCCGGTCTATAAATGACGAATGTGTACATTTATAAATATTCGAGTCATTCAATCGAACGGTCACGGTCTCTCCTTGGGCAATAGCAGCCAGTTCCGCAGCCAACGGAGAATCTATGGAAGAAAGTTTCTGCCCCTGCGCCTCTTCATAACGGACACCCAGCATTTTTACAGCCATCGGATTCAACTGAGACACATCATCATCAAGACTGGTAATGATTACCCCCATCGGAGAAGCGTTTATCAACAGGTCCAGAAAATGATTCTGTTCACGCAGACGGAGACGTTCGTTTTTCAACTGTTCCATCATCCGATTGAAGACATTTACCACCCGGTCGGCTTCATATTGCCCCACAAGGCTCAGCCGGCTACTAAAATCCTGTTCGCGCAGCAATTCCATACCACTACCAATGGTATCCAACGGCTTTATTATCTTTCTATAAAACAGAATAAGATAAATCAGCAGGAAAGCAATCAATATTTCCGATCCATATAATAAAGGCCGATAAATCCAGCCACCAAAGTAGAGTATCACTCCACCAAGAATGATCAGAAAGAAGGTAAGTATAAAAAAGTATCCTTTAAGACGCACGTGATTAATGGGTTAGTGGCTAATAACTAATTCCATATTTTTCCAACCTCCGATAGAGCGCCGCACGGCTGATGCCCAATGCCATAGCTACCTGACTGAGATTTCCTTTATAACGTTCCAACGCCTGCAATATAGTCTGACGTTCAATTTCATCCAGCGTCATACCGGCAAGCGCACTGCCCGCAGCAGCTTTCGGTTCATCTTGTCGAAGATATTGGGCATCAAAATCCGAGGCATCGAGTATCGGTTTGCCACTAACCAGAATCGTACGTTCCACTAAATTTTTCAGTTCACGGATATTTCCCGGAAAAGGCAAGCGGGTAAGAAACTGAAGTGCATCGGCAGAGAATTCTGTGCGGGGCAATCCGTTTACTTCGGCCTGACGATCGGCAAAATGGCGGGCCAATAAAGGAATATCTTCCCGTCTCTCACGCAAAGCCGGTAGTTTTACTGTGATCAGATTAATACGATAGAACAAATCTTCACGGAAAGTACGTTCGCTTACCATCTTACGTAGATCGGCATTCGTTGCAGAAACAACACGGATATCCGTTTTTCGGGGACGGCTATCTCCCAACACCTCAAATGTCTGATCTTGCAAGACACGAAGCAGTTTCACTTGGCACGACGGGTCCAGATCTCCAATTTCATCCAAGAAGATAGTACCCTTGTTTGCCATTTCAAAACGTCCGATACGGTCGGCACTCGCATCCGTAAAAGCTCCTTTCTTATGACCGAACATTTCACTCTCAAAAAGACTCTGGGATATACCGCCTAAGTTCACTTTTATAAATGGCTGCTTCGCACGCTGACTGTTGATATGAATCGCTTCGGCTATCAGTTCTTTACCCGTTCCGCTTTCTCCCGTGATAAGCACGGAAGCATTGGTACGGGCAATCCGGGCAATGGTATTCAAAACGTCCGTCAGTCCCTGACTCTTTCCTATAATATGACTGCGATTCAGCGCATCACTCTGTTCCTGCGGTATTTCGGCAGGCGTAGCAGACAATTCCAATGCCGTCTCTATCCGTTGCAGCAGAGCGGCATTATTCCAAGGCTTCGTTATAAAATCAAATGCCCCGGCTTGCATACCCTGCACAGCCAATTGAATACTTCCCCATGCCGTCATCAAGATAACAGGCACATCGGGACAGAATATTTTCACTTGCTTAAGCAACGTCAGACCTTCCTCTCCGGTAGTGGAAAGGGTAAAATTCATGTCCATCAGAATGAGATCCGGAGTTTCAGAACGAACAACATCCATCGCTTCACGGGGACCGGGAACTGCCAAAACCGAATAACCGGCACGTTTCAGCATAAAACTGAGAGAAGAACGGACAGCACTGTCATCATCAATGATTAGTATCATATGTGTATGTGGTTTTATATGCGCAAAAATAAGAATAATTATTCAATATGCCAATATGCCAATGTGCCAATGTGCTGCGCTATATCAAAAGAATAGCATCCCGCATGGAAATTGGCACATTGGCATACTGATATATTGGCACATTATTTAATCACTTCTTCAAAATCAACTTCCAGTTTCGTCCCCCTTTCAAAATCCCACAATGTGAGACTCCGAATCTGGTAGAAATAAGACCAATAATTATAAAGTTCCGATATATGCTTCTGACGCGCCTCATCTTTAGAGTTTTGCGCATCGTTTAGATCCAACGTATTGATTTTGCCGATCAGAAAGGTTTCGATACTCGTTTTATAACGTTGCTGGGCTATCAAGTCGGCCTCTTTGGCAATGCTCAATTGCTGTGCCTGATTATTGAAATGTTCCACGAGCAGAAAAATATCCTGATTGAAATTCATCTGTTCCTGACGGATTTTCGAAAGAACCACTTCCCGGTTACTCTTGGCAACACGCACTTTACCACGACGCTTTCCCCAATCAAGAAGAGGGATTTTCACTCCTACCTGTACAATCTGATTATCGAGCAAATGATTGTAAGCACCGGCAAACTCATTATCCAAGCCAGTATAACCGACGCTTGCAAAAAGATCGACACTCCGCAGGTTACCGCGTGCGGTAGCTACCGCATAATCTGCTTCCAGTTGCCGACGGCGAATATTCTGTGCAAAAGAATTCCGTTCCAATGCTTTATTTAGTACTACATCATATTTTATTTGCACATCCGGAACCGATTCGGGCAATACCGGTTCCAATTTCTCATTCTCGCCCATTCCGAGGAAGGCACGAAGCTGAAACATCTTGGCATTGAGATCACTCATAGCCTCCGTTACAGCAGCTTTCGCATTTAAAGCAGAAAGTTTCAGTTGCAATAGCTCATTTTCAGAAATCTGTCCCATCTCCCGCTTGGCTCCCGCCACCTTATAGAGATGTTCTGCATTCAACTGGTTCTGCCGGGCAGTAGCCAATACCTCTTTAGCCAGTAACAGCTGAAAAAAATAGGTAATGGTCTTTCGGGTCACATCTTCCGTAGCAGAAATAAAAGCCGCCTTTGCCTCTTCATAACGTACGGGTTCGATACGACGATCCCATTTCAATTTATTCACGCCAAAAATGGGTTGCGTCAGTTCCAAGCTGACCGGCACAGACATAAACTTTTCTTTCCCCTCCCCGCCGAACTGCTTAATGTAGTCTAATGACGTAGTAAGGGATAACTTTCCACCCGTGAACCAGATATTCTGATCGATAGACAAATCTCCGCTAAGCCCTAAATAGTTATTACGGACAAAGCCATACGTCCCGTCTGAATTTTGATAGGAATTGTATGATTTGTTATAATTGGGCAATGTCCCCGTCAGATTGACTTCCGGCAAAAGATCAGCACGAAATGTACGGTATTCCCAATACGATGTTTTCAATTCATTCAAAGCCACAGCTGCATCAACAGACTGCGTACGAGCCAAAGCAATCGCTTCACCGAGTGTTATTTTCCGTTCGTCTTGTGCTTCAAGAATCAATGGACACACAAAAGCCGCTAAAACAAGCAGTATATTCTTCTTTCTCATAAAAGTATTATTTTCTGTGAGCAAAGAGTCCAAACGGTATGCCAAAAAGATAAATCACTTATTTTCGGCACATTAATTCATTCTTCGACTGTTCGAAAACGAACACTTTGTGCGCAAGCGAACGTCGTTTGCCGTTTATTCGCTGATATCAGGCAATCGGACTGTAAACCGGGTACCTTTCCCTTCTTCAGACGTGACACTGATCGTTCCGTGCAGGCGTTCTACGATCGTCTGGCAGATACTCAGTCCCAATCCGGCTCCCTGGGTAAAATTATCCACTTTATAGAAACGCTCAAAAATATGCCTTACTCCCTCTTTGGAAATCCCTTTACCGGTGTCCTCCACAAACAAGGAAGTGTATCCGTCTTCGTCCTCCGTATACCCGAAAGTAATTGAACCGCTCGTCGTAAATTTAGCAGCATTGTTTATCAGATTATTTACCACCTGTTGCAAACGCACGTTATCCGTCACCATATATTTCTTACTGCCTTCTGGAATATCCAGCAGCAACTCCACACCGGGAGGCATATTCAACTGTTGGGAGTCGTGTACATTCTTCAACAGTAAAGGAAGACTGTGCCGTGAAAGCTGGAAGTCCATCGTTCCGGATTCAATACGCGACAAATCGAGAATATCATTGATCAATGCCAGCAACAGGCTGCAATTCTTATTAATGGTAGCAATAAACTGTGCCACCTCTTCTTCCGTGAAAGCACTGGTATCGCTCAACAAGTCGGAAAAACCGACAATAGCATTCAACGGAGTACGGATCTCATGGCTCATATTGGCCAAGAATGCCGACTTCAGCTTATCGGCCTGTAATGCCTTATCACGGGCAATCGTCAATTCCTCTTCGGTTGTTTTATACCGTTGGATACTCTGGCAAACTCCCAAAATACTATATGGAGTATCAGCCGTCAACCCTCCAAGCACGGAAGTTCTGTATTCCCACCATTCGTATCCACCGTTTTCATTGTGCTGGCGGAAACTCATACGGATACTGCGTCCCTCTTTCAACGCTAAATCAAACTGTTTTTGTATGTGTTCCAATTCTTTGGGATGAACCGTCTTTTCCATATCGTCACGCGAAATGGTAACAACCGAACCGTCAAAGCCAAAACGCTGAAGAAATCCCAAAGGAAATGTAAAGACATTCGTACGGATATCAAACTGCCACGGATAAATGGAACTCTCTTCTATTGCCAAATCAAAGAAACGCTTCTTCATCTCTTCATCGGATACATTGTGACAAGAAAAAGCAACTCCGGTTACCTCCCCATTCGCATGTAAAGGCACCATCTCTCCCGAAACCGGAAAATAAATTCCACTGTGCACTTCCTGCATAAAAGAGTCGGGAGGAATCTGGCAACTCTTCCCTTTCGTAATCACCTCCTTCAACATCTCCCGCAGAATATCCTTTCCATTTGAATATATCTTAAAAATAGAACCGGCCGGAAGCCCCTCATAAGGACGGACAGAGACATCGGTAGGAAGATGCAACATCTTTAATAGAGAGAGATTGGTAAAATGGATGCGATAGTCCGCATCGTACGTTATTACACCTTCACGGATGGAATGGAAAATATTGTCAAACTCATCACGCTGCGCAACCAGACGGCTCTGCACCAAAAGTCGAGTCTGTGCATGCACCCTGCGTCTCGCCTCCCGCCGGTTAACCCGGAACAGCCAAATAACCAACAAAATCAATAGGCCTAAGATAGAAGCATAAAACAGTATAAAAAAGAACTTATACTTTTCCAGATAAGGTTCGTTGAGTATAATGCCCGGTTTCACCCGGTCTTTGTCTACCTTAAAAAACTCAAGTTGCTTATAATCATAAAAAAACTCGACCGGAGTCTCAGATATCCCGGCCTCCTCCGGAGAAGCTCCCCGTAGCACTTTGGAAGCCCGTACACCCGCCATACGCGAAGAGGTATACGGATCGGCATCATAGGCACAGAATACGCCATTGGTCAAGGAAATACTTTGACAGGAGAAGAAAGGAGCCTTTGAGTTTTTACCGATAAACGCCATGAAAGGAGACCACTTCGGAACAATTACAATACGTCCATGACTATTGCGCGGATAACAAACAGAAGAGATTATACTGCTCGTACTACCCGTCTGCACATTATAGGTCTGCAATTTATAATCTGGATAACGCTTCACAAAACGTTGCCACTCATTCATGAAGTCTTCTTTTCCGGCAAGACTCAGAAAGCTGTTATCATTCACACAAATTACTTCCTTCCGTTCCGGAAATGTCTTATGCGCCTGTTCCAATAAAAGAAAAAAGTCGGGGTTAGAGGTAAAACCGCAAACATTCGGCAAAGTAGAGATCAGCGCATCATCCGGATATTTAATACCATAAAAGACAACCGGTATCTGACGGGGTAACGAATCTCCACAATTAAACAAGGTATAGAAAGCTTCATCACTGGATGTCACGATCAGATCGGTGCCCCTTTCCCTTGCCCGGTCGCAGATACGCTTCATGATGACCTGCTCGGATCGATAAGCCCAATAATCGGCATCCAGATACTCCGTCGTGATTTTAACTTTCACCTTCTCACTGCTGAAACCGTCACGCAATCCACGGGTCAGGTCATTGTGCCAAGGAGTCTGATTCGTATATGATTGTATAAAAAGAACATTATAGGTCTGTTCAGCAGCAGCTATCTCTAAAAATGCCGTAAATAAAAGAAGCAGAAGGGTATAATAACGTTGTCGGATCATAAAGTTACATAACTGCGTTGTTTCACAATATGCACGCAAATATACGCTATTATCTTGAAAGCAACGCAGATATATAATTTTATTTTTTTACTCTTCACGCAATGCTTCTGCCGGTTGTATCTTCATAGCCTGACGTGCGGGAATCCAAACAGCCAGAAAAACGGTAAATACCAACAATAGATAAGTGATAAAAATACCGGCAACAAAACGGAACAAGGTGAATTCAACCGGATAATCGGATACAATTTCTGCCAATCCCAAGTTTGCCGCCACTACTATTGCCGGAATGAATGCCAATGTGAGCAATACTACCCCTTCTCCCCAAAGAAGCCTGCACAGACTGACTCTTGAACCGCCCAAAGCTACACGTAATCCGAGTTCGGAACGACGTTGCTGCGTTCGAAACCAAAAAGTGCCCAACACTGCCAGAAAAGCATTCAATAAAAAGAATACCGCCACTGATAGATAGGTATACAAATCATTACGAGGTTCTTTCAATTGCTCGTTCCGGAAATCGGTCATAGGGCGCATATCTTCAAGATAAAAGTTGCCGATCATCAACTGTTCACGCATGTCTTTACGGAATCTACGAATAAAATCATCACCGTCGGAATCGGGATACACACGAATGTACACACCCAAATAGGGAGCCTCCAGATAGTAAAAAGGACGCTTTTGTGTGAAATGCAACGGTATGTAGGTAGCCCGTTGGTGGGAGGTAAATTCATTATACTTTTGATTTTCGCATACGGCAGCAATACGTACACTGTCGCCATTCAAGGTGTTTTTTACCCATTCACCCACAGCAGAACGTCCGGGAAAGAGCTGGCATGCCAAATTATCCGTAATGATAATATCGGTAAGATTGGCCCTGCCTGCCAACTGTTCCGGAGAACTTCCATCCGCCCCTTTCACCCGAAATACCCGGAAATATCCGGAACTGACGGTACGCATCCAACTGTTGCAAGTAATTGTATCGTAAATAAGAGAGGCACCTTGATTCGTCCATACATAATGTTTATGCATGCGTGTATAACAAACAGACTCCACAGCCGGATGATGTTCCAAGCGATCCATGAAAGTGTAAAAATCACCTGTAGCATTCTTGGTATGAAGTTTGTCCGATAAAAATTTATGGCTTTCAGGGGTCAGTACCCCGATATTGAGGGCATACACATTGTGCCAGTCGAATCCTAAAGGACGGGTCTGATTGACCGTAACCGTGTAAACATAATCTACCGCATACCACATACAAGTAGACATCACAAACAAACCGGCTATCAGCCATCCATTGTGACGACGGTTATTCCATATAATTGTAAGAATGTGTCTGAACATATTAATTACCTTTCATTTAGTGCATTGACAATCGTTGTACGAGCCACACGAACCGCTGGAATACCGGCAGAAAGCAGATTAAGAACCAAGCAGAAAGCTAAGGCTGCAAAAAATATCCACGGACTTATCATGGACGCGTTCATGGCGACCGTACCTCCAACCGATAATGCAGATGCCAACAGCCAATCCGATAACAGCCAAAGAGCAAAATAAGAGAACAGAAGTCCTGCCACACCACCGATCAGCGTAAGCAACAGATTCTCGGCAAGTACCTGTTTCAACAAGACCGAACGGTTGGCACCGAAAGCCTTACGCACTCCAATTTCTGAAAGGCGTTTCCGCATGCGGCTCTGCGTCAACCCGGACAGGTTGATAGCCGGCACAAGCAGAATAACGATAATAATAATCACATAGTGAATGACTACCTCTTTTGCCGGAATACCTCCATGGGCGTATTTATGAAGCATCTGAATAAAAAATGTATCGGGTTGCCCCAGCAAATCCAGTTGCATATCCTGATCATTTGCATTCAATTTTGCCAAGTTCGTATTCACTTCCGCAAGAATCTCAGGAAAGCCGGTCGAAGAACGGGCCAGGATAAAACACTGGAAACTGCCTGTATGCCCTTTGGTCCATCCGGAAAGATCAATACGGCTGATATCCGTATTAGTGGTATAAGGCAACCATATTTCCGAATAACTCTGTTCGGCAAACTTACTGACATCACGTACCACACCGCAAACCGTAAACTCTACAAAGTTAAGTTCAAGATGACGCCCTACTGCCGTCTCTACCCCACCAAACAGACGCCGAGCCACATTCTCGCATATCACAGCCTGTTTCAGCCCGGCCTTGAAAGCAACCTCATCATAGGGTTGTCCGGCAAGAAATCCAAACTCAAATACCTTCCAAAAATCAGCATCGGTATAAAGCAATTGACAGTTGATCTCTTCTCCTCCCCCCGGAACCACAGCGAGCATACGCCCATATTCACAGATGGCAGATACGGCTTCTGCAGTCGTGAGAGGATAGAAAATTTGCTGTATATCATAAAGAGACAGGCGGCTGTAATTACGTGCATCTTTATCCTCCTTCTCATAAACACTCGACCACTTCACATAAAGCGTACGGTCACGATTCATTTCCGGCTCGTAATTAGCCGTTTTTGCATACAGCAGAATGATAATCACCATCACTACCGAAATAGCAAGTGCCGTACCGGCAATACTGATGGCAGAAAGTAACTTATTCTCCATCAGAAGATGAAAGGCCTGTCTAAAATATTGTCTGAACATGGAGAGGATTTACGATTTGACGATTTATAATTTACGATTACAATTCCTTTATTCTTCGCGCAGGGCTTCTGCCGGTTGTATCTTCATAGCTTTACGCGCCGGGATGCCGATGCCTATCACAATCATCAGGACGATGAGAATAAAAGTCAGAACAACGGTGATAATAAAACGGCCGGTCTCCAATGTGGTTCCGTTCATCCAGGAGTTCAGTTCGGCATGAGCCAGATTCCAGTCTATGATAATGGCCGGTACGGTAGCTATCAAAAGCAGTAACAGACCTTCGGACAGAAGGCGGTTGAATATCGTATGGTTCGTTCCTCCCAATGCTTTGTGCAGGGCGATCTCGCTACGGCGCTGTTGTGTACGAAACCAGAAAGTGCCCAACAATCCTAAAAAAATATTCAATAGCAAAAAGACCATACCGAAAATGTAATTACGAAGCTCATTCATAGAAGCCTGTTCGAAATTACGCCGGATATCGGCAAATGAACGAACATCGGCAATAAAAACATTTCCTACCCGGAGCTGCTTCTCGCTATCCGCTTTCAGACGGTTCATAAAATCGACATCCTGTCCTTCTTTCACACGTACACAAAGTTCAAGATGAGTATCATACCAACTGCGGCCTAATTTGTAAAGCATGCAATAAGAAGAAAAAGCCTGTTCATGATCCGAGTAACGTACCGGTTTTAAAGAAGCAGCTAACTTATACGTTTTCGCTGAATCTCCAAACAGATAAAATTGTTTTCCTACCAATGAAGTCAGCTTCACGCCGTATTTCCGTTCATACAAATTATCCGATGCCAGGAAATTCTCTTTCGTAAGCATCTCTGCCAACTGTTCCGGAGTCTCTCCCCTTGTCCCCTGATAACGAAACACTCTCAAGAAATCCGGTGTCACAAACCGGCGGACCACATAACCATAAGACTGCAAAGTATCGTATCTCACTTCCGTCCCGCTATTACTCCCGTTATACGGATATGAATTTTGCGACAGGCTCACCGCTTCCACTTCCGGACGGCGGGCAATACGGTTGACCAGTTCATCTATTTCTTCGGCAATCAGCGTATCATTCGGTATGAAGTCGGGACTTTTGTCGGTAAGCTGCCCCATGCTCACGAGATAACAGTTTGAAATATCGAATCCGCGCGGTTCGGTATAAACCTTGTACTGCACATAAATATAATCCACAACATACCACATCACTACGCTCACCAACAGCAACTCCGTCGCTATCCAAAGATTGGAGTGCCATTCATTTTTTATCTGTGTAAATAGTTTCTTGTTCATCATTCATTCGATTTAGTGGGTTCTACCTCCCAACGCATTTACAATACTGGTACGTGACGCTTTCCAGGCAGGAAAACCACTGCTTAAAAGATTGAGTACAAAGCAGAAAAGCAACGCATACATAAAAGTGGAAGGCTGCAACAGAATGGAAGCATTTACTTCCGGCGGATTGAGCGTAATGCTATAAGCCTGGGCAAATAGCAATCCATTGCCGAGATAAGCAAACAATATGCTGAAAAGTAATCCCACAGCACCGGCCAGCAAAGTGACCACTAAGTTTTCCATCACAATCTGTCCGATCATCTCCGTGCGGGTACTGCCAAAAGCGCGGCGTACCCCAATCTCGGAAACACGCTGGCGCAAACGGCTCTGTGTCATACTACTCAAGTTAATAGCAGGTACCAGCAACAGAATGATGAAAATAATTACCCGTTGACGCCGGGCCGCCGACAGGTCCGGTTCCCAATTGGCGGCGTAAGCTATCGCCTGCTTTTCCTGATCGTAAGGACGGTTACGATAAATCAACTCATATCCGTTTTCAGCCAACAGATTATTATATTGCAGGCGGACTTTCTCGCATTCTTCACGAATGGCATCGAAATCGTCACGGTCACGTGCCAGAATAGTGGCACTCATCATGCCCATGTGATTGTCGCTCCACGTATCTTGAGCCAGATCGGTAGAAGTATAAGGTATCCATACCTGTGCATAAGCAGCATCCGCCAAAGCTGAAACATCTTTCACCACTCCCGCTACCGTATAAGGCGCATGATTCAACAAAAATTCGCGCCCGGCAGCCTTTGTCGTACCAAACAAATTGCGGGCTACACTTTCAGTGACAACCGCTACCGGACGTCCCGATTCAAAGGCAGCCTGATCATAAGGTTTCCCATCGACAAACGCAAAGTCAAAAACTTGCCAGTAAGTATCATCCGTCTGTTGCATATCTATACTGATGGCAGGTGTACCCGGCATGGAAGCCGGAGTAGTTATGGCAGCAACACAATAAATGGTTACTGCTTCGGGAGTTGTAAGCGACTTGAAACATGCCTTGGCTGTCTGTACACTCATCGGTCCGTTACTGGAACCTCCTCCCCATTCTTTATTGGTAATACTCATAAAGCGTACATGCAGAAAACGGTCACGGTTGCTCTCAGGCGAGAAAGGGGCTACTTTCACCTGTTGAATCATCACCACCAGCATTATGAGAAAGATGGCAAGTGCCGTACCCAATATGCTGACGAGACTGATGATGGGCTGCTGGCGCAATTGTGCCAATGCTTGTTTGAAATATAGTTTAATCATTTTGAGATCATTTACGATTTGACAAATCCCTCTATTCTCCGACTTGCAGATTACGGGTATTCACACCTCCTATGCCGTCACTGGTGACATCGGCGCTCCGGGCATATCCGGACAACGTCATATGTCCCACTCCATCGGCTTTGGCTACCAGCTTCACACAATGAACATGGACATTTATCTTCCCTATCCCTTCCATTCGGGCACGAAGCGTTTTACACTCCAGATCGGCAATACGGATGGAGCCTACCCCTTTCATATTCAATTCAAGGTCCTTCATTTCCAACTTTTTCTCACAACGGAAAGCACCTACGCCTTCCATATTCACACGGGAGAGGTCGGGAGCCGTAATATAAAATTTCACTCTTTTGGACTTATTGTTCTGCTCTTTGTAAGTAAGGATAAGTTCTCCATTCTTTACCTTTACAAGTACCTTCTCTACAAATTTCCGGGGGCCTTCAATGCGTAGCGAATATTCGGATGACTGTTCAAAATTCACATCGCCCACAGCTTCGAACCGGATGGAAGAGAATTGTGAAACGGACTCATTACGAGTGATCGTTTTGTCGGTCTGCGCTTGTGAGAAAGTGAAAAATGCTCCTAATACAAGCACGATAGTAGTTATGAATATATTTGTTTTCATGATCTGTATGATTTCTTTAAGTTATAAAATGGTCTGCGAGTAGTCCGGGATCATTACTGTATCTGGCGTCCGTCGAAGAAACGAACGGTACGCGAAGTTTGTCTGGCCTGCTCCTCATTATGGGTCACCATCACGATGGTCCGTCCGTCTTCCTTATTCAGACGGTGAAGAAGTTCCATGACTTCAGCCCCCATCTTCGAGTCCAAGTTACCGGTCGGTTCATCGGCAAGAATAATTTCCGGATTACCGATAATGGCACGTGCAACGGCTACACGTTGGCATTGACCGCCGGAAAGTTGTGTAGGGAAATGGCGCATGCGGTGACTCAGCCCTACCTTTTCAAGTACTTCCTGTGCCAAGCGTTTACGCTCACTACTGTTCACATGGCGATAAAGCAACGGAAGCTCCACATTATCCAATACATTCAATGAATTTATCAGATGGAAAGACTGAAACACAAATCCCAAAGTCTTGTTGCGGAAAGCAGCCAACTCTTTATCTTTCATCCCTTCGGTACGGGTACCGTTGATCTCGATCGTACCGGTAGTCGGTGTATCGAGCAATCCCATAATATTCAGTAATGTAGATTTCCCACAACCGGAAGGGCCCATAATACTGAGGAACTCACCACGATCCACTGTCAAGTTCACGTTTTCAAGGGCTACCGTTTCAATCTCATTTGTACGGTAAACTTTAGAGAGCGAAGTCAATGTAATCATAACTTTTTGTATTTAATAGAATTTTCAATTTCGTATTTTATCACTAAAAGGATTTCAAATGATATGCCAAAAACATAAATTACTTATATTCTGAATATTAGCTAAAAACGTAGCTGTCCGAAAATGAACACTTTTCGCAAAGGCGGACTATTTACGGATATGAAAATGAACACAACGGCAAACTTTCATAAACAAATGCCAGCATACAGTCTCCCATACAAAAAGTACGGTCCGCTAAAAAGGAAAAAATCCTGTCTTTCTGCTATCGGGTATCTATCTCCGAAAATAAAATGAATGTGGAATTATTGATTATCCATGAGCAATAATTGGTTGCCATCCACTTACAACAGATATTACACACGCGATTAATATAAATCGGGTAATATTGCAAGAAAATAAAAAATAATCTCCAATCATTAACAAAACATGAGAAACATGATGAAAAACATTACTCTCAAACAAGTTTTACGTCAACATGCTCTACTGGGCTGCATAGCGTTACTCCCACTTTCGCCTGTATATTCACAGGCCGATAACCAACAAATCGCTTTTCCGGGTGCCGAAGGCTGGGGACGGTTTGCAACCGGCGGACGTACCACAGATCCCGCTATCGGAAGCAAAGTGTATTACGTAACAAGTCTCGATGATTATCTTTCGTCCGAAGAGCCTATAGAAGGGACACTCCGTTGGGCATTAACCACAGGAGACGATACGCCGCGAACCATCCTCTTCAAAGTGGGCGGCACTATCAATCTTAAAGAAAGATTGAAATGTCCGAGACCGAATGTAACCATTGCCGGACAATCGGCACCGGGTGGCGGCATCTGTATCTCCGGGGCAAATATTTATATCCACAGTAAAAACTTCATCGTACGTTACATCCGCTTCCGTGCAGGAGACCTGTCCGGCAGTAATTATTCGGCATTAGGTATAGAGAACACCGAAAATATAATCATCGATCATTGCTCTTTCAGTTGGTCGATGGAAGAAAACGTGACAATGTACGACAACAAATACACTACTATGCAATGGTGTATATTGAGCGAACCGCTCTATGTATCCAAGCATGATAAAGGTGCACGCGGATACGGTGCCCAATGGGGAGGTGAACACTCTACATTCCATCACAATCTGTTTGCACACTGCGTAGGACGTACTCCATTGGTAAACGGAGCACGTGATAAATCTGCCAGTGGGCACGATGCTTTCGTAGATACGGAAATCATCAATAACGTACACTTCAACTGGGGCAATAAAGGCGCCTTATACGGCGGACAATTACATTCCATCGTAGAGGGAGCTTATTCGCGTACCAACCTCATCAACAACTACTATAAGCCGGGGCCGGCTACCAACACTTTTCAGGAGCGTTGGTTCGCCGATTGTTCGCACGATGCTTCCAGCGCTACCGGCCTGGGAGAATGGTATATCGATGGCAACATGTTTGAAACAAATGAATATAAGAATGACAAAAACAAAGGAGACCATTCGAAGGTAAACGCCAACAACTGGATATATGCCGATGAAAACAACTCCAAAAAAGCCGTAAACTTGCGTGCCGGCATCGATAAAATAAATGAAATAAAACTCACGGCCCCATCAGCTAACAGTGAGTTGACCATCGAAACAGCAGAAGAGGCTTATCTTAAAGTTATCAAACAGGCAGGAGCACAACTTCCCAAACTGGATGAAGTGGATACGCGTATTCTCGCCGAAGCTGCCGGAGAATTAAAGCCGGTAGACAGAGGAGCGATAAAATGGAATAAAACAGAACCGGATCCCGGCAACATCAAATTTGTGGGTATGATCAATTCACAAGAAGACTTGAAGCCCGCCGATGCAGGCGACAACTGGACTCCCTGGCCGGACCTCACACCGAAAGCCGGTGAAACAGTTCCGACAGATACCGATGGTGACGGTATCCCCGACAATTGGGAAGAAGCCAACGGACTGGATAAAAACGATCCGGCAGACGGCGGCATTCTCACGGCTAACGGATATTCCAATCTGGAGAATTATCTGAACGGACTGGTCGATGATACAGGCACTTCTATCGTACGTCCTTTCGTTACGGATCGTGAAGTAGCCGTTCTAAATATCACCGGCATGTCGGGTATACAAGTATATTCTTCGTATCCGCAGGTAAAGAAAAGCGAAATCAGCCTGCCGGCATTGCAACCGGGCATATACATCGTGACCTATATCCTGACCGACGGAAGCCGGCAAAATGAAAAAATCGTTATTACCTAATAAAACAGATAACCTGAGTTCGACATAAAATTTATCCTGCACGGCTTCCCCCTCTTTCCTGAAGAAAGAGAAGCCATACAGCATGATTTTTACAGCGAGTGGAGGTTAAACAGAACTCTAATTTATAATAGATACTCAATGAAAACCAGTAAAACCATCTATCTTCTCATGTTGCTATTATGCCTGCCGGCATCTGTAGCAGCACAATTGCTTCCGGCTTTCCCGGGTGCCGAAGGACACGGCCGCTATACAACCGGTGGCCGGGGCGGCAACGTTTACCACGTGACAACCCTTGAAGACAGTGAGGCCAAAGGAACCCTCCGCCATGCTGTCAAGCAAAAGGGAGCACGCATCATTGTTTTCGATGTGGCAGGAACGATCTATCTGAAAAGCGATTTGAAAATCTCCAATGACTACATCACCATTGCGGGACAAACTGCTCCGGGACAAAGTATTTGCATTGCCGACTATCCCGTCATTATCTCAGCCAACGATGTTATCCTCCGCTATCTGCGTTTCCGCGTAGGTACTGAAAGCATAGCCAACGGCGGAGAGCCCGACGGACTCAGTGGTATGGACCGAAAGAACATCATTGTAGACCACTGCTCCATCAGTTGGTCGGTGGACGAATGCTTATCCGTATACGGCTCGGAAAACACCACTGTGCAATGGTGTATCGTATCCGAAAGTTTACGCAGTTCAGGACACAGCAAAGGAGTACATGGTTATGGCGGTAACTGGGGAGGCGCTCATGCTTCCTACCATCACAATCTGATGGCCCACCATGAAAGTCGTGTCCCCCGTCTCGGCCCGCGTCCCGGAACACAGGAACGTGAATATATGGATCTGCGCAATAATGTATTCTATAACTGGGCCGGCAACGGATGTTATGGTGGCGAAGGCATGAAAGTAAATATCGTGAACAATTACTATAAGCCGGGACCGGCTACTCCCAATAGCGCCGTACGTTACCGCATTGCCAAAATCGGTGTCAGAACAACCGCTTATTGTACCAATTCCGACGGTACTCCCAACGCATGGAAACCGATGGAACACGTATGGGGACAATTCTATGTAGATGGAAATGTGATAGAGGGAAACGCCAATGTCACCGCCGACAACTGGACAAAAGGCATCTACGAACAGATCAACAACAAAGAGTGTGACAATACATTCAACGATCAGGTAAAGGCAGAGATGAAACTGAGTGCGCCGCTCGAAACCGAATTTGTGACTACCCATACCGCAGAACAGGCTTTCAAGCAAGTCTTGCTTTATGCCGGATGTTCGAAAGAGAGAGACATCATTGACGAACGTATCGTTAAAGAGACAGAAACAGGTACGGCCACTTACAAGGGAAGTGTTTCATCGGATGCCTCCAAGAAACCGGGGCTCATCGACCGGCCTACCGACGTAATGCCCGCCGGAGCTTCCAGCCCTTGGCCTGAATTAAGTGATGGCGGCGTGACTGCCGACCAACTCAAGGATACGGACGGAGACGGTATGCCCGATGTATGGGAAACTGCCAACGGGCTGAATCCCAATGACTCCTCCGACGGAAAAACATCCACGCTTAGCAAAGAAGGTTACACCAATCTTGAAGTATATCTCAACAGCCTTGTTGCAGACATTACAGAAAAACAAAACCAAGAAGGCGATGACGGTGGCGATACCCCGGGGCTCATCAACGTAACTCCCTCTACCTTAAAAACCGTTTTCGATGCAGCAGCTGACGGAAGCGTATTACTGCTCGCCAACGGAGAATATACCGAAGCAATCGGTATCCCCGGAGGACGCGCCATCACCTTGAAAGCGGCAGAAGGGGCTGCACCGGTATTGAAATTCAACAATGAGATCTCCGGAAAAAGCGAAAAGGACGGTAGTCTGGTCTTTGACGGATTGACAATCGAGCCGGCCAACGTGAACTACTTTATCAGTCTGAGTGAAGGTGCATACCTCCGGTCGTTGCAATTCAAAAACTGCCGTATCGAAACCTCCAAACGCGGACTGATGACGATAAGCGGTAAAGGCGTAAACGGAGAATTGATAATAGACAACTGCATCGTGCACCCCGACCAGGCAACAGGTTACAGTTACATCTACAACAATGGCGGAGCCACACAAAAAGTAGTGATCACTCATTCCACCTTTTACAACTATCCGCAAGAACATCTGTTTTGGACGCGTAACTACGGCGAAGCGCTCGATTTCACCTTTACCTTTGAAAACAATACCGTAAGCAGATGGTCCAAAGGCGGTAAAAGCAGCACCAACACATTCAGTTTATGCAAGATAGAGGAAACGGCATTCAACGGTACTTATACATTCCGAAACAATCTGATAAACGGTGCTTATCCGGGAGCTGATTTTACGCCATCCGTACTCAACACTACAAGTAAAGGTGTCCTGCTCGCCGAGAAAAATCTCATTGCCGGCTTCGAAAGCTATCTTTGTGACAACATAAGGAGTAAAACCGTCAATGACCTAACTTTAGGAGAAGGAATCCTCTCCGGACTGACTACAATCGATTTTCCTGACGCAAACAACGGAGATTTCAGTATCGACAGTAATTCCCCTTTAGCCGGTGCAAGCACCACCGGAGACGTTATCGGTGATCCACGCTGGCTGAAAGGGAGCGGAACCGGCATCGGAAACAAACCGGCAGATGAAATCACCGCTTATGCATCGGCCCATACGGTCTATGTAAAAGGAATCTCCGGGAACAGTTATATTGAAGTATACACCTATGCCGGAACAATGATCCGCAAACATGAAACATCCGGTACGGAAACCTCTTTCGATCTACCCTCGGGAAACTACATCGTGAGAATAGCTACCACAAATACGATAAGTATCCGGAAAATACTGGTACCTTAACCCCAAGCAGTATAACCGGCAAAGGCCTGTACTTACCATATAGAAAGTACAGGCCTTTGTTACTTTATAAGCAGAACAGACTAACGAGGATTCTGCTCCATATTCGGATTCGCATCTATCTCCGTCTGCGGAATAGGTAATGCTACCCTCGGATCAGACGGAGTAATAACCGCCGCATCGGCTACGGAAGCCAAATGCCAACCGCCTGTACGATTCACGGATAATCCGTTTCTCATGGCATCAAAAAAAGCGTGTCCCTCTCCTACCAGTTCTTTTCTGCGTTCTTTCAGAATACGCTCCAGACTTAATTCCGATTCTTTTACCGACTTCACGGGATTGGCACGACTTACTATCGCATTGAGACAATCCAAAGAAAATTTCAGGTTTTCTGCTCCCCCTAACTTAAACGCTGCTTCAGCAGCATTCAGATAGACTTCGGAAAGGCGAATGATGCAAATATCGTTGTCTTGCGGATTATCGCCCGTTTTACCCGGATATTTGTTCAGATACTTAGGATAACCGGTAGAGCCTTCGGGCAATATATCTTCATCCGGCTTTTGTGGCAGGCAGTTCAGTGCATGCCGCACATCATCGGGGTCTTCTCCCAGCAAATCGAGAAAAGCCTTGGTAAGCACCAGATTATTCCAGTCTTTCACATTATCGGCATAAACCATCGGAGCCCCTTCACCACCGGTACCGCCATCAGGTTCCGAAAGGGTATAGTAAAACTCAAAGAGAGATTCCGAATTAAAATCTTTTCCCCATACGGTGGGATATTCATCGTGTGTGAACAGGTTGTACAATCCTCCGTTATTCATTACTTCTTTGGCCAGTTCGAGCGCCTTTTCATTATTATTCATATAAAGGTAAACACGTGAAAGTAATGCCTTGACACTCCACACATTAAGATAACCATCTTTTTTGCCGGTAGACAATGCGGAAAGATCCAAAGCACCGGTCATATCGTCAATCACCTGCCGGTAACATTCGGCCACCGTATTACGGGAAGGCTGATGGGTAGGCAGCGTAGTTTCAGTCTCGATAGGCACTCCTAAAGACGTACCGTTGTTCAATGTATAAGGCATAGCAAACAGACGGGTAAGATCAAAAAGAGCCAATCCGCGCAAAGCCAACGCCTCGGCTTTGATACAATTGAGTTCAGTAACATTATCCGTGGCTACCGCACCGGATTCTATTCTCTCCAAAAGACTGTTTGCCTGATGAATCACGATATAAGGTTGATTCCATACACGTGTAATATTCAAGGCATCATCTGCCGTTACATTAAATTCATAATAAGGTGACACACGTTTGCCGGGTCCTTTACTGATACGCGCCTGGACATCTTCGCCCCGGCAATCGGCATAATAGAGATAGTTATCGCCATAATAACTGTGCGAAGCTGCAATACGATAAATGCCGTTCAAAGCAATCTGTGCCTCTTCAAGCGTACGGATGGCTTGTTCGGAGGTAACGGAAGTGGACGGATTCAAATTCAGCCAATCGCCGGAACAGGAAGAATAAAAAAAGGATGTGGCCGCGAATATATATATAAATATACGTTTCATATATCTGAAAATTAATAAGAATTGAAAAAATCAGAAAGTTATCTCAACACCAAAATTAAAAGTACGCATAGCGGGAGCTTCACAGAATACCTCACCGTTAACCGGTACTTCAGGATCATACTGCTTCCACTTGGCCCACGTCAGCAGGTTACTGCCGGAGAAGTAGATACGTGCATTTTCTATCAGAGCTTTCCGCGTCCATTGTCCCGGCAACGTGAAACCGATTGTCAGATTCTTAAGCCGGATATGGTCGGTACTGTGAATATAGCGGGACGAGTTTTGCGGACCGGAGCTTTGCTCCAACACGAAACGGGGCACATCAGTTATATCTCCCGGTTTCTGCCAATGGTCTAAAGCATATACGGGCAAATTGTATGACTTCTCTTGACTACCGTCAGTCTCTATCAGTGTACCTGTTTTATCGAAAGAATAACCGCCCAATGAATAGGTAAAGGTAAGTCCCAGATCAAACCATTTGTAAGAGATGATATTGGTGAATCCTCCCGAAATCTTCGGATCGGCAGATTTATACGGGATGGCTTGCGCCTTGGAAGCATCATCGGTCTTTTCTTTATTATAATTACCCTGTTCATCTTGCGTATTCAGATAATAAAGGGCTTTTCCGGTCATCGGATCTACTCCGGCAAACTCTTTCACATAGAAACTATTATAAGGAAGACCGATCTTATGGATAAACCAGGAACCCTCGATAGACTGTGTCATATCTCCATCCAGTGTCACGATCTTATTACGGTTGTGCGTCAGGTTCAAGACCGATGTCCAGTTAAAGTCCGGACTGGCAAAGTTGATGGTACGTAACTCGAATTCCACTCCTTTGTTGTTGAGCTGACCGATATTTGCCAGATAATTCAGGAAACCGGTGGTAGCACTGATAGGACGATTGTAAAGCAGGTCTTTGGTATCGCGGTTATAGTATTCGAGGCTCACAAAAATACGATTGATAAAAGCCAGATCAAGACCGATATTGAGATTGTAATTCTTTTCCCACTTCAAACCGGGATTGGCTTGTGCAGATTCATACGAGCCTGCGGCTCCCATATAATTCTGTCCGTAACTGTACAATCCCATATATCCGTAAAAAGCTCCCGGCTGATTACCATTGACACCATAGGAAGCCCGGATTTTCACATCATTCAATACCGGTTTCACAGCATTCATAAAAGACTCATTGCTCAGATGCCACATACCGGAGACAGACCAGAAATCTCCCCAACGGCTTTCCGGTGCCAGACGTGAACTACCATCGCGACGGTAACTGCCGGCAATGTAGTAACGGTCGTCATAATCATAATTCAAGCGGGAGAGGTAAGAAATCATTCTGTATGCCTGCGTAGAAGAAACAAAACTTTTCAATACGGCAGCATTATCCGGTTCGAGCAATACATCTGAGGGCAGTTTGGACTTCTCTCCCATCGCTTTATCGCTCTGATAGCTTTCCAGTTCATAAGCAGCCAGTACATCAAGATGATGTTTGGCGGCAAATGTACGGGTATAGTTTAATGAAGTAGACGACAATAGCTTACCATATTCGGTAAACCCCTTCGAAGTCTGGGCATCACTTCCGCTCTTCGGTCCTGCCCCACTAAGAGGATTCAGGTAACGGGAATCTTTCTGTACGGCATAATCATAGCTCAGAGTCTCTTTCAACTTCAATCCTTTAATGATATCTACAGAAGCGTATCCGGTAGAGAACATACGTGTTATACGGCTTCGGTTATAATCAGTACGGATGTCGCGAAGCGGATTCACATTGGTGCCGGCATAAGAGCCTACATAATTGCCAGAAACATCGCGTACCGGCATGGAAGGCGTGGCAGATACCGCTACACAAAGAAACGGATTGATGTTGGAACCGCGCTCTTCATTCATCTCCTGATTCATCTGGGTGAACATCATATTCCCTCCTACTTCGGCCCGGCTACCTATCTTCTGCGTCATGTTCAGACGGGCGGAATAGCGATCCAAGCTGGAATTCTCCACTAATCCTTCCTGTCGGTTGAAACCAAGAGAAGCGTAGAAAGTAGTACGTTCATTTCCTCCCGAAGCAGAAACTTCGTAATTCTGATTATGGGCGGTACGAATCAATTCTTTCCGCCAATCAGTATATCCTAATTCCGGTATTCCTGCATACGTATCGATGTTGGCGTCGGCATACTCTTCGGGAGATTCTAATCCCTGGTCTACAGCAGAATTATACAAACCTTCGTAAATCATCTCACGACGCTGGTCTCCATTCAATGTAGGACGGAAGTTGACGGCAGCATTAGAGAAACCTCCACTGGCACTCAAAGTAACTTTAGTACGTCCTGCCGCTCCTTTCTTTGTAGTAATCAGGATCACTCCATTCGCAGCACGCGATCCATAAAGAGAAGCGGCGGCGGCATCTTTTATCACTGTGATATTTTCAATATCAGCAGGATTAAGCGTGCTCATCACATTGGTTTTGGCATTATTCATATAAGCAGCATCAGCACCCGTACCGGCACCCATATTACCGGAAGTGACCGGTACGCCATCAATGACGAACAGAGGTTCGTTAGATGCATTGAACGACCCCATACCACGGATACGAATACTCTGATTGGCACCCGGCTGGCCAGAACTGGAAGTGATGTTCACTCCCGTTGTCATTCCCTGCAATTTCTGTTCAACAGAAAGTACCGGCACGTTTTTCAGCATATCGGCCCGTAAAGTATTGGCCGAACCGGTAAAAGACGACTTTGAGAAGTTACCATATCCTGTTACCACCACCTCGTCCAAACTCAGTGATTCGGGACGTAACTCCACATTCAATACTCCACTTTTCGGTATCCTTACCTCTATCGTTTTCATACCGACATAGGATACAACCAGAATTTTATCCGATGGCTCCACAGGTAAGGTATAGCAACCATCCATATCCGTCACTACTCCCCGGCCCGGTGCTCCTTTTACAGAAACGGTAGCCCCGATAAGTGGCTGTTTGTCGTCTGATGATGTCACCACACCTTTTATTTCCAATTGTTGTGCCTGAACATGTATACCACACAGGCAACTCAGTACAAACAATACTACTTTAAAGTTTCTCATTGGTTAATTATTTTAAATCTACAAACACCTATTTGCGCTTGTATACCTCAATAATTGTACCTTAAAGGCGTTGAAGAAACAAATTAATTCTAAACGTCAGTAAATAAAAACATTAATTATTCAAGGAAAGTGAAGAAATCAAAAGTGAATTGTAGAATTACTCCATATACTTGTGGAATTATTCCACAAGTATATGGAGTAATCCCTGCATGTTTACAAAACAGCTAATGGTCTTTCTTCAGATACAATAACTGTCTCTTCTTTCTGTGGATATCCGGTATTAATATATCTATATATTTGTACGATATTATAATATTATTGAATAAAAAAGGTATATTAAATGAAATCCACACTCATACATTTGTAAAACGAAATATAAGTTTTGATTATTGTCGGATGTATATTAATTCTTGTATGAAAAATCCGGTAGAAAATCTGATCTTATAATTCCATACCGCTTTACTCGATATAATGAACGGTGTTATTCGTAATAATTGAAGTTATTAACCTTAATATATAATACTATGAACAGACTTGTTGGGAGTTGTAATTGTACGCTTTCTTATTGGATAAGTGTAATATTTATTTATTTCTTCTTATTGTTTCCTGTCAGTTTCTTATCTTCCCAAACTTTATTGAGACAGGATAAGGATTGTATTTTGGGAAATGAAATACAGGTAAAAAAGCAGGTGGGTTACATCGACGGGAGTGACGGTTTGAAAGGCCTGAATGTACTATGGGATTTTAGTACCTGGAAAACGATAAATGAAAATTATACCATTAAGTCTTTTAATACGGGTTTAAACTCCGTTTCTAAATACGAACATCGTACTTTTTATGATTATCAGTTGGAAGACGATACCTTATTTTTATGCGGATATAAAAATTCTACTGCCCACGTCTCTTATCCTCTTCCGGAAGTTTCTTTAATATACCCGTTAGGATATGGCGATAGTATTTCAAGTTACTTTTATGGAGTAGGAAATTATAGCAGCCGTGTCGGTTTAAAAGTTTATGGAAAAAAAGAGATCCGTGTGGATGGCTTGGGGACACTTGTTCTCCCTTCCGGTGATACAGTACCGAATGTTATCCGGGTGCATTCGGAAAAGATCATGCAATATCAATTCGGTTCCGAAATATTTTTGGAATCCGATTCTCTTTTAATTCCTCCGACAGATTCCATCATTGATCATTTATGCAGTGGGCACAATCTGATAAAGACGGATGTTTTTGAATGGTATATGGAGGGATACTGCAAACCTGTTTTCGAGATGATAAAAAACACGTCGTACCAATCAGGGAACCCGTATAAATATTTTAGTACAGCCTTTTATCGCCCGGTAGAAGAACCGGATAATCTTAATGACATAAGAACACGATCGGGCAAAAAAACGGAAAAAGACCCTCAAACAAATACTCAGAGTGACGAAATCTTTAATTTCAATCCTTCTTTAGATGCGGGAAAGCAGAATATATTATTGGAATATAACAGCGTTGAGGGTGCTACTGTCGATGTGATGCTTTTTGATATCCAGGGACGCTTGCTGTTTCATGATAATTTCAGAGAACAGTATTCAGGAAAATATCATCTGTGTATTGATATCTCACGGTATACACAAACGGAGTTCGTTGTGAGACTCGCTGTGAATGAAAAAATATATAGTAGAAAAATATTTGTAAAATGATAGTGCTATGAAACCGTCCATACTTTATTTATTAATAACTGTTCTCTGTGTGTCACAGCTGCATGCGCAGACTGTATCAATGTCCAATCCCAGTCCTGACGCCGCTAATTTAGGATGTGTTACCAATATTCCGGTCAGCCTGCATACGGGAGCGATTAAACCAACGATCGATCTATTCGATTATACAGAAAACGGATTCCATTTATGTGCAAATATGAGTTACTCCATGTCCGGTGCGAGACCCGATCTGAGGGCAGGCTGGGTCGGACGGTATTGGAACCTAAGAGCGGGAGGAGTTATTACCAGGATTATAAATGGAAAACCTGACGAAGATATAAATTACGGGTATTTATATCATGCGGATAAATTAAATGATCTGGATTGGGCTAAAGCCTATACAGATGAAGTCATTAAAAAGTATCGTGACTATTTTATTGATATGGGTGAGCACCCGGACGAGGCACCTGATGATTTTTATTTCGAAGCGAATGGGATCAGTGGGCATTTTTTTATAGGGAAAAATAAAGAGATACACGTTGTAGGGCAACCCAATATAAAAGTTGAAATAGATTTTAACGATAGAATGGGAACTCTCTATTATACTGATACATTTTATAGAATAAGGATTATAACGGATGACGGTACTGTATATCATTATGGCGGTCGTGAGGATATTATAGAAAGTTCTCAAGCGTTTTTGGTCGATGGAGAAACACTACCGTACGCAAATGCATGGCATTTGAATAAAATCACATTACCCAATGGAAGAGAGGTGGCGTTTGAATATACAGAACTGTATGTCGATAATTCCTTTTCAGTGTCCCACATATATTTTCTTTCGGAAAATGAGGTGCTAAATTTTGATCTGTCGACATTTTCTGCCAAGAATATTATGCGTCATTGTTACTTGAAAAGCATTGAAAGTGACAATATTAAAATTAATTTTAACATATCAAACTTCTCAACGAATTTAAAAAATGAAAACTGGAAAAAACTGGATGAGATAACAATATATGACAAATTACAGAATCGGACAGTCAAACGTTTCAGTTTTAATTATCTTAATGATTACTTGATGACGTTGCAAGAGTCCGGTTCCGATTCATCGATTGTAATACCTCCCTATCGGTTCAGTTACAATGACCCGATTTATTTTGATACGAATGAGTTTGTTTTCGGGCCTAAAAGGGATGTTTGGGGATATTATAAGGAGGATTGCAACACTCATTTTCCAAGAACTCTGGTCGATGACAGAGGATACCGTTATTTTGCATTAGCCAAACAGCCCTCTTCGCGTTCTACCAAAACCGGTATATTGGAGGCTATCGAATATCCCTCAGGGGGAATAGTCGAATTTGAATATGAACTGAATGACTATTCCAGATACCGCTATATCACATCATCTATAAATGGTCTTTTTATGATAGACAAGGCATACGGAGATGCTGACGAACTAAAAACCACACAGTTAAAAAACGGTGAGATCCTTGAGGTTACAGGAACTGTTGAAGCGAATGTATATTTCGTGGACGAAGGGTTGACACAAGAGTATTCCTACTTCACAAGATTAACTACCGGCAAATATGACAGAAGGTTCTTCTTTGAACAGATCGGGCTTCAACTTCCGTCTGATGTTATGGAGTCATACCGGTTTATGATCTCTTACAAAGGTTTAAGCAATTCAATGAATGAAAAGTGCGGGGGATTACGCATAAAAAGTATCGTTTATAAGGAAAATGAAGATAAGATTGTAAAAAGAGCCGACTATGTATATACCATAGGATATAGGAACGGGGCTGATCTGACTACAGAACAGTCAAGCGGAATATTGGGTTGCAAACCTATTTTTGAATATGCGTTTGTCAAAGGAGGGGGTAATGCTATATGGTCGATTCCTGTCAATACAGCCCAATTGACAGACGGCAGTCCGGTAGGGTATTCGGAGGTGACAGAGATCATTTCGGATGGGCAAGGAGTACAGCAGGGGTATACTATTTATTTTTATTCGAATTTTGATCGTTATCCGGATCTCGGGCCGATATACGGCTTTACCAATGTAGCCGGTGATACGGGGACACGTGATAGCCAAGCACATAAGAGGGGAAAGTTATTACGCAAAGAGATCCATGCCAATGACGACAGACTGGCCCAAAGTGTGGACTATTATTATAAATGCATGAATGCCGATACTGTAATAGCCTTAAAAACGGCAGTACTTCCTGCCGTGAAAAGTGGCATAGTCACATACTTGTTCGGCTCTTTTTTTGTTTGTAACAAATATTCGGTGTCCAATTTATTGGTGAAGGAACAAAGGTCAGATTATGCGCTTACGCCGACTATGAAATCTGTTGATCAATGTATACAATATAAATACAATGAGTACAATCAATTGATAGAGAAGGATGTGGAAAGTAGCGATGGAAATCATTTGATAACCCGGTATAAATATCCGCATGATTATATCGATGTAAATTCGTCTGATAAAAACGATATCTATATAAAAATGTTTGATAAGCATATTATCGCTCCCGTAATAGAGGAGACACAATACCGAAACTCTTCACTGGTGGAGAAAACCCGGTCGGAGTATCGTTTTGACAATGAAGTCCCCTATCTATACTCATCGGCAAAAAGTTATGATCCTGTTTCTGATAATTTTCAAGCGGACGTATGTAATACGAAGTGTGATTCAAGAGGAAATGTTCTTTGTTCGATATTGGCCAATGGTCTTCAGACTGTATATTTATGGGGGTATAATTATAAATACCTGGTTGCAATAATAGAAAATGTGACATTGGAAGAAGTGGAAACAGTCCTCGGGGAAACATCCGAGAATTATGCGGCCCAATCCTCACCGGATCTATCGAAGATCGCATTGTTGCGTAAGGAACTGAAGAATTCCCGAATAACAAGTTACACATATAAACCTTGTGCCGGGGTCTTAACAGAGACGGATGCAGCCGGTCATACTATATATTATGAGTATGATACGTTAGGACGTTTAATCTCAGTATCTGATGAAAACCGGAACAAAGTGAATGCTTATGAATACCATCATAGAAGAATAACCGATTAATGACTATGGACTTATGAAAAAGTATGAACTTATTATATTTTGCATATTCAGCATGTTTACCCGGGAGGTATTTTCACAAAATGACTCGCAGAACCATATAGTGTCCACCACTTTCCTGGATGAGACAGGTACCCGGAAATTAGATGTGGTAAGCTATTATGACGGGCTCGGAAGAGAGACGCAGACTGTTCAGAAAAATGTAACATGCACCCAAGGCGACTTGGTCAGTTGCAAGGATTACGATGCAATGGGGCGTGTTTGCAGGGAATGGATGCCTCTGCCCTTTTCCAATAATAACGGTGATTTTATACAAAGCAGTGTATGGACGGACAGAGGTGCGGACGAACCCTATACAAAAATTATTTATGAGCCTTCTTCCCTTGGCCGTATATTGAATACTTGGGGGGTGGGTGCGGAATGGCACCGGCGTAAAGGCATTGAGAATAAATATCTGGTTAATGACAATTCCGATTTGTTGTCTGCCGTCTGTTTTGAAGTCGAGAATGACAGACTGAAGAAAAAGGGGAAATACAAAAATAGTGAATTATATGTTGAATATACCAGTGACGAGGACGAACGTGAAATATATGTCTTTAAAGACAAGTCCGGAAATCTGATCCTGGAGAGACGGGTCGACGGAAGTGAGTGTGTGGACACTTATTATGTATATGACGAACGCGGAAGCCTCCGTTTTGTACTTCCCCCTCTGGCGGCAGATGCATTGGCCTCAACAGCAGACGGCCTTTTCGAGGTGGAAAACGACAATGTATTGGGAAAATATGCTTATGTTTATAAGTATGATTCAAGGAATAGGTGTAACTATAAAAAGTTTCCGGGATGCGCGGGGATTAATATGGCTTATGATGTCCGTGGGAATTTGATCTTTACAGATAACGGGGAATTACGGAAAAAAAGGTTGATGGAGTTTTACCGATATGACAAATATGACCGAATTGTCATGAGGGGAGTGATCTCCTCCTCGGGTTCTGTTTGGGGGTCTACCCGCTATCACGGTACCTGTGAGAGCTATACCGGTAATACCCGTTGTTATGGATATTCAAACAGCACGGGTTTGAATATAAAACCGGAAAATATACATGAAGTCTATTATTATGATGATTACAGCTTTCTGAACCTGTTTGGAGACCGCATCGATTCCCTGTCTTATAAACCGAAAGAAGGCTATGGCGTGAAGTATGTCAACGGGGAAGCGGCGCATTTGTCTTCCAACGGTCTGCAAACAGGGCACTTAAAAAAAGTTATTGATGATGATGACAAATTGTTTATAAGCGCATTGTATTATGACAATAAGAAGCGTCTTGTTCAAAGTCGTACGAATAATTACATGGGTGGGTATGATTGTTATTATTATCAATATGATTATGTAGGCAATGTGTTACGTCAGGCGCATAATCATAGTAATCCGACCGATGCATTGTTTGGTTATGAGGAGGTGTATACGTATGGTTATGACGCGGCCAAACGTTTGACCGATTGCAGACATAAGCTTAAATCCGGGCAGGAACGTTTGTTATATCGTAATTCCTATGATGAATATGGCAGGGTGATAGAAAAATCGTATACGGAGAAATGTAAAACTACATATGCCTATAATATGCGGAATCAGCTGACGGGTATACAGGCTGATGATTTATACAGCCAGACTTATACTTTTACTAACGGAGGAAACATAGAACGTACAGACTGGTATTGCGATTACGTTGATTTTCGCCATACCTATGCATATACTTATGATAAATTAGACAGGCTTGTGAGTGCGAAGCATACCGCAAATGACGATATAGCAAGTCAGTTCGTTGATTATCAAGAATATGATGGTGAGCCGATATATGACGTAAGCTATGAATATGACAAACATGGTAATATAACCCGTCTTCAGCGTTTGGGATA
>ERZ827088.62-NODE-62-length-139419-cov-44.630313_pt1 | contig 139419 bp, 112 predicted proteins | sample MGYA00519922_ERZ827088 | MGnify/ENA primary metagenome ERZ827088 (study PRJEB31778, sample SAMEA3449254) | human gut metagenome | biome: human gut; feature: human-associated habitat; material: faeces | place: United Kingdom | collected 2010/2012 ... | reverse complement strand
CATCCATGAATACTTTCTGAAAAGATTTGCTTATATTTACAACTGATTCGAGAGCGTTTCTGCACTCGGATTGGTATTGCATAAGGAGTGATTCTTTAGTCATAATTAAAAGTGGTGAAGTACTTCTAATTTACTAAAAATCAGTGAATTATGCAATACTTTTTCTGTTAATTTTCAGCTGTTTAGCATATCTTTTTCATCCCTTTTCTTACTCCTTGACGATTTATTCTTGACAGTATTTCAATGATCTCTTGAATATAATTTTGAACCGGATTATGCCGATTCTATGTTTAATTTTAATTTATCGGTAAAAATTTACCGAAGTATTGATTTTATAAATAACAACAAAATGGTTTTGCTCCCAATAAGCAATACATGGAAGCGTTGCTTTTCCAATTAAAGTATCAATAGAAATGCATCCTCCCATAGTCTTAAAACCAAAAGATTCTGCTGCCATCGATATACTCCGCAAAGAAACCCCATGTTTACTCATATACATAACATTAGATATTTCTTTTACCTCAATCCGCTTTCCATAAAAATCCATTATCATAGCCAGACATGACGGACCACACCCCATCATGTCTAACTGGTAAATCAATCGAAATTTTCTGCGTTTTCCCCAAAGCATAACTATAGTCTTTCTTTTTCCTCCGTAATAATACTTCCACTACTCTGCACAGACTTCATTTTTCCAAACTTAAATTGTAAAGTAACATATACATATCTAGAGTCTGCATCAGTATTCATGTAGGTGATTGAATTAGAAAGTCTATTAACCCACGTATTACTATCATATGTTTTAAACAAGTCCATACCTCCTACTGTAAGACGCAACCGATTGTTTAGGAAACTCTGTCCTAACTCAACAGAGACATAACCTGCATCACGCATTTCTGTAGTAGTCACTCGCATATTCCAATATTTTATACCTTTAAGGTATAGAGAAGCGCCTTTCCACAAATCCAAATCTAGAACAATACGTCCCTGAAACATAGGTGTATTGCAAAAACGTGAATAAACTTCTCCATCATATTTTATATCATAAAAACGAGTCAAAAACGTAAAATTGCTTTTAAACCAGTTCCGCTGGAAGGAATATACAGCCATCAAATCAAGTTCTTTCATATGAGGGATATTCACATCTTTATACCAGATTTTATTATCTTCTGTCAATTCGCTTATTCCTACAAACGGATTATTTAAGTGTTTGAAGTAAGTGATAAAAACAAAATTAGAATGGCTGAACTGAAAACTAATATTATCTGATATTTGTGACCGAAGCAAAGGATTTCCGGCAATATATGATACTGGATCCATATATCTCTGATTCGGATTTAACTGACTGAATGTGGGACGCTTAATTTTTCTGTTGTATGAAAGAGACAATGAAAGCTTATTCTTCCTATAAATAGCACTTAACGATGGAAACAAATTGAAAAAATCTGCTTCTACCGGTTCTGAATATGCCGAATTTCTATAATTGACGGTATTAAACTCTGCACGTAAAGCCGTTGAAAGTGAGAAATCTGCAAAAGATTTAGATAGTCCTGCATACAAGGCATACGTATTATCATTTAACTTGCTTGAACTGGCATCAATCTCATTTGTAAGATAATATCCATTATCACTTATGGCTGATACCTTTCCTCCGGCACTGATTCCCCAACCCTTCAATGATGCGAAATAGTCCACGGCTCCACCAAAAATCTCATATTTATCGTTAAAATCCTGTAAGTTGGTATTAATCTGTCCATCATTATACATTTCCTTTGCTTCCTGCATATTTTTAGTATTCATTCGATAATAATCTGCAGAAATCCGCAATGAATGCTCTCCTGTTTTGTAAGTATAAAACAATGATGGATTATGTGATGTACGTTTTATCTCATCCGACAATCGGGTATCTGCTGCTTTCTTCTCACCCAAAACGTCCTCTGTAAATTGCTGGATTTGGCGACTGTCATTATAAGAATGCTCCATACGATAAATGGCCTCCAATTTATTTCTATCGTTTATGTTCCATTGCATAGTGGGAGCTACAACTACATTATTTGTCGGTCCTTGCAGAGAGCCTGTACGTTCTGCAGAGACAATGTCTTCACCTCTCCAGACCGATTTACTTTCAGTATCATACTGTTCAAAGTTGGAATGGTTATATTGCATATCAATACTATATGATACTTTTCCACTTTTGGCATCAACTACTGCCTGCAAATAGTTACTGGCTTTTCTCCCATATTCAAATTGGTTATAAAAACTACCTGAATAATATTCTTGATTTTTATCATTCGTTTCGATACGTACCACTGCATCATAAGAAGTATCATACTCCGGCCCGGGACTATAATCCACATATATTGTCTTTATGTTCTTAGGGTTCAACCGTTGTAACTCATCAGGACTGTGCAATTGCCGTCCGTTAAGCACAAACAAAGGATTCTGTTTCCCTATCACTTCTATTTTTCCGCGAGGAGCGACAGAAATTCCCGGAATACGACTGATTACATCGGCAAAACGCCCCAAATCCGACAAATAGCTGTTCTTTATATCTACACTATATCCTGTAGGCGAAATTTCAATCCGCTTCCTTACTCCAGTTACCACTACTTCATCCAAAGTCAAATCTGCTGACAAACACACATTTCCCAAATCTACTATATTATTTTTCATCCGGTCTTCTAGCTGTTTCTTGCCAAAATCAACAGGACTATATCCTAAACTTGATATGCGAAAAGATTCTATACTATCTAGCTCCAGCGAAAATAAGAACTGTTTTTCCATGCATACACTTCCTTTATAAATAGAGGAGTCTGCACGAAGAGCCAGTACATTATAAATGTCTGTAGTTCCTCCTGACAAGGACACATTTCCTCGAATTTCAATATCCTGTCCCTGCATTTTGATACATGATAACCAACAAAATACAAGCAAAACAGACATTTTAACAAATTCATATAAACACGAGACAGGTAATTTCATATTGTTCAAACCATAAAGTTAATTATTTCTGATTCATTTAAAGGGCATTGATCCGTTGTTTTATAATCATCCCCGAATCTGTATCGACTACACCCACCGTTACAAATAGGTAACAGTTTACATTCCAAACACCTTTCATCAGAAAATTTATCTGTACCAATAATATATTTACAAAAAAGTGACAAGTTAGTCACTCCTTTATATAAATCTCCAACAGCTCGGTCTTTTTGACCAACATCTACCCAACATTTATATAACAAACCATTGGGGTCAACAATCCAACTATTCACATAATGAGCCGTACACAATCCACACTTCAAGTTCAAGTCAGCATCTTTATATTTAAGCCCAAGTTTCTCATAAACTTTAGATAAGAAAACCGTCTTTTCAATAGAATTAAAACAAGCCACAGAACAATTTTCATTTTCTGCACAAAAGCCGGATATAAATAAATATTTTTCCCTCTCCAATGATTATTTAATTCTTGATAAAACAAAAAGAATTGTTCAGCATTATTCTTATGTACATTCATTCTGATACGAAGCTGTGTATTGGGTAACTCTACAGATAAACGGTCTATATTCTCAATGATTTTATCATATGTTTTTTCTCCAGATTTACTTATTCTACTTTCATTGTGAGTTGTACGGTCACCATCAACTGTGATTTGAATTCCATTTAACGGATATTTTTTGAATAAAGAAATAAATGTATCACTGATAGCATATCCATTAGTTACCATAGAATGCTGAACTAGTGGAATTTTAATTTTCCCATGAATAAGGCGTAAAATTCTTTCTATAGCCGATAAAGCCATTGTTGGCTCTCCTCCATGCCAACATATTTCCAATTCTTTATAATCATTTTGACGCTGTGATATAAAATCGATCAATAAATCTTGAATAGCTTCTTTCATTATATTATGAGGGAGATTCTTTTCGTAACAATAAGGACATTTAAAATTACAAAACAAAGTGGGGGCAATTACAAATGACAATCGTTGAGACTGGAAAGATGCTTTCAATTTTCTATATCTTAAAATATTGATAATATCTTTATCATAAACCTCATCTGCAATATATCTATTATCTTGTAAATAAGTAAAGAAGTCATCTTCTTTTTCGCAAACATAAAATAAATCCTTTCCTTTTTGTTGAATACAGTGGACAATCTCTTCTGAGATAGTAATCAATCCACCATTTATGCTATTATATAAATAATGTTTTTGCCCTTTTCTTAGTAACGATACAAATTGGGAGAGTCTTAGATGTTTTATCATAATATCAAAATAGATTAAAAGCCACCGTCATTACTCTAAGAACGAACGGTGGTAAGGTACAAGTTTGTTTAATTTAAAAGACGCACTTCATCTTGGTAAGTAAACATGGAAAAATGACTTGTGATAGTTTATTTTGAATACTCCGCTGATTCTTAATGGGTTATCATATTGTACTTTACCAAGTTATTTTTTCATCATTACTAAAGATTAAATAATGCCAGTAGGATCACACTCTACAGTTTTTCCTGTCCTACATTCAGCACCACCTAAAAGGTCTTCCAATAACTCTTCATTTAATCGGTCTTCCGGTCTAATGATTTCTTCAAAATTGTTAGCATTTTCCATATAACATATTTTATATTTTACAATTGCAATATAACAATTCTATTTGTACAAACCAATAATATGTTGTTAAAAAATTACAATACTTTATTAAATTTATAGCTAATCCGTTAAGAATAAGCGAGTTAATTAACAAAGTTTAGCAAATAAATAGATTAAGTGGCTGATTGTCATTACTTTATTAAAACTTTATCACACATTAAAGCAATGAGCAAAACAGCACTTGATCCATATGAGGAAATCGTAACCGATGCTTTGAAAAGTTGTTCGGCGAAGTTATGTAAAAGTTTTAAAACAGCATTCATCCAGCTCATGATTTTGTATAGGGTACTGCCAAGAAAGATTAATTTCACCCAAACGGGGACGGGCGCGTATCAAAGGCGAGAAGATTGATTTTGATAATCTGGATCTTCAGCGTTGCGAGATTCTCGATATTGAAGAAGGAAAGGCCTACTCAATCAAGGCCTATTTGAAGGCAATGAAACGCGACATCAAAATCGTGGTTCATTATCCGGAATCAGGAGGACATAAAATCTATTTCTCCACCGACCTTGACATGTCGGCCAAAGACATCATCGAATACTACCGTACACGATTCCAGATTGAGTTTTGCTTTCGGGATTCCAAGCAGTTTACCGGACTCAATGATTGCCAGGCAAGAGACTTGAAGAAACTCGACTTCGCTTTCAACGCTTCACTGGCCTCGGTAAACATCGCGAAGGTCATTCGGCAACGATACTATCCGTCGCTTTCCATCGGACTGCTAAAGGCCTGTCTAAGTAATATTTATATACTCAAAAGAATTTTTAGCAAGTCCGGTCTGAGACCGAACAGAACTTTTAATACTAAACTTATCAAAGAACTTTTTGGCATAGTGACAAAAGCCGTTTAGCCGATATGTGGAATTTTTAACGGACTATTAATATATAATGTTATGATGTATCCCGTACTTTTGTTTAACTTTGCAGTATATCCGTTAAAGGCAGCCTTACAGATATTCAATATATTGATTGAGTGTTACTAATATTTCCATATTCAACTTATATCTTGACAATATAAAATTGCTGAAAATCAGATATTTGATTAATTTTTATGCCAATTCTTGTTAATTTAATCCGCTGGTTTTTAAATGTTTAACCAATTATTTACTGAAGTGCTATGGCTTATAGGCAGATAGAAAATTCTGATATCGGAATGTTTCAGATTGTAGAATCGTTTCTGAAGGGAAAACATGCGGAGACAGATAACGAAGATGCTATTTTTATCAATCCGGCTTTTGCGGCTGTCATTGACGGGGCTACTTCCAAATCCGATTTCCGGAAGGATGGAATGACTACCGGACAATGGGCTGTACAGTGTGTGATGGAAGCACTGCAGGTATTGCCGGCAGACGCAACGTGTGCGGAGGCCGTTGCCGCAGTGACAGAACGTATCCATACTTTTTACGAGACGAACCAGTTGTTGGAACAGGTTATCTCAATTCCTGCATGCCGGTGTACGGCCAGTGCCGTTATCTACAGTGTTTGTCGGAAAGAAGTCTGGCAAGTAGGGGACTGCCGTTGCCTGACTCATTCATTTTATTCAGCGAATGAAAAGGAAGTGGACCGTGTCATGGCCGAAGCGCGGGTTGCCTGTAACGAAGCGGCATTGGCATCCGGTATGACCATCGATGAACTGGCTGCCTGCGATCCTGGTAGGGCTTTCATTCTTCCTTTTCTGAAACAGCAGGCCTGGTTGCAGAACCGGACGGATGCTCGTTATGCCTATGCAGTATTCGATGGTTTTCAGGTTCCCATGCAACAGGTAAAATGCTTTTCCGTTGCAGATGAGACAGAAATCGTCTTGGCATCCGACGGGTATCCGAAACTGTTCTTTACGTTGGATGAAACAGAGGCTTATCTTCGGCGGATGCTGGCCGGAGACCCTTTGTGCATGCATCGGAATGTAGGGACGAAGGGCGTTCGTCCAGGTAACTGTTCCTACGACGACCGGGCATATTTACGGTTGCGTATCGGATGAAATTTCTATTCGGGAAAATTCAGTCGGTTTCCCGATTAAATCATTACTTTTGTACGATTGAACGATTCATTAAACACAACAATAGAACGATATGGAAAATTATGATTTTGATAAAGTGATAGACCGGACCGGAACAAATGCCGTAAAGCTGGAAGCACTACAGCGGTTATACGGACGGACCGACTTGCTGCCGTTGTGGGTAGCCGATATGGATTTTGAGACGCCTTCTTTTATTACGGAAGCTTTACGTCAGCGGTTGGAACATTCCTTGTTCGGATATACGGAGATGCCTGATAACTACTGGGCTGTTGTTGCGGACTGGATTGAATCACATCACAACTGGAAAGTGGAACAGGAATGGCTGACCTACATTCCGGGTATTGTGAAAGGTATCGGGATGGTGGTCAATTTCTTCGTAAAAGAAGATGAAAAAGTGATTATCCAACCTCCTGTGTATCATCCGTTCCGGCTGACTCCGCAAGGAAACGGCCGGCAGGTAGTATATAATCCGTTGCGCGAAGAAGCCGACGGTACCTATTCCATGGATTTCGAGAACCTGGAAGCTGTGGCCGATGAGAAATGCCGTGTGCTGTTGCTGTCTAACCCGCATAATCCCGGAGGCATTGTGTGGAACCGTGAAACCTTGGTACGTCTGGCAGATTTCTGCTACAAACATCATATATTGGTGGTTTCCGATGAAATCCATTGCGATATGGCCTTGTGGGGAAATAAGCATATTCCGTTTGCTTCGGTTTCAGCCGAGGCGGCTGCCTGCAGTATTACGTTCGGAGCTCCTTCGAAAACATTCAATATTGCCGGTGTTGTAAGTTCATATGCCATTGTTCCGAATGAAGAAATCCGTCGTCCTTTCTATCGTTGGTTGGAAGCGAACGAACTGAATGAGCCGACTCTTTTTGCGCCGATAGCTACGTTGGCTGCTTTTTCGCAGGGGGAAGCGTGGCGACAGGAAATGTTGCATTACATCGAGGGCAATATCCGGTTGGTGATGGAGTTCTGTATGGTTCATGTTCCACAAATCAAACCTTTGTGTCCGCAGGCTTCTTTCCTGGTATGGTTAGACTGTCGGAAATTAGGGTTGAATCATGAACAGTTGGTAAATCTTTTTGTAGATCGGGCTCACTTGGCTTTGAACGATGGAGAAATGTTTGGACCAGGTGGAGAAGGGTTTATGCGGATGAATGTCGCTTCGCCACGTTCGGTTATCCGGCAGGCTTTGGAACAGCTGTCCGAAGCTGTCCGTACTCTGCAGGTATAAATCTTGTTTTTGAATCTTTATATAGGAAATAACATAACAATTGGAAACCAAAGACTATGAAGAAATCTATTGTATATATGGCCTTGGCATCTGCTGGTTTATGGATGTCATGCAGCACAACAGAAAAAGTGACAGAAAAGGATTTGACCGGAAATTGGATAGAAGTGATGCCTGTCAATCAGCATATTGTACAGGGAGTCAGTCTGTATGAAAAAGGTGAGGCGTCTTCTATCGGGATGGTTACGCTGCAATATCAGCACTGGGGGCTGACAGGAGATTCACGGCTAGTGCTGGAAGGGAAAAGTATCGGCAACGGACAGACCATTGAATTTGCAGATACTTTGGATATTGTTTCCTTCAGTGGAGATACACTGACATTGGGAAAGGGTGATATGTATCGCATTCAGTATGTACGTCGACAGGATGATAAAGGATTGATTGGAGGCAGCGATGTTGCCATGGGGTATACTTGGTCGGAAATGCTTCAGAAGAAAATCCGTGTATTTGAAGAAGGTAGTCGTGTGCATTCCGTAGTCAACCCGCAGTCTTCCTCTGCAGGTTATCTGGTGTTTAATGCTGATTCTACCCAACTGGAGTTTTTCGATCCGGAAACGGATGTCGTACTTGACCGCAGAATGCGTCCGGATGGTACGCCGGTATGGAATGTAGAAGATGATGATACTTATCTGGTGGAAAAATCCGAATCGGAATGGCTGGTTTCCAGACGGGGGCAGTTACTGTATGCTACCAGCGGGATAGAAGACTTGGTAAAGGCTGTCTTTGTGACCGATGACGGAGAGGACATTGAGGTGGCTTTCTTTGGAAAGGCCGGTGTGGCGCAGATGAGCCGGAAAGGAATCTATAGCCTGTTGTATCAGTATCGTACAGCCTCCGGATATGGTTATAAGAATCCGGTGTTCGATCTTCGTGGGAAAGGACAGGAGGCTGTTCTGACTACGTTGGCGGATGGAAGTCATATTTCGCTGAAAGAAAAATAGACATGTTGTAATCATGAAAAGACTATGTTGGATTTTCATTAAAATGAATGGATGATGAAGTATCTGGCTTTATTTGTAGTGGCGGGCCTTTGTGCCTGCGGAGGAAACGGGAAGACAGAAACAACAGTGGAAACTGTTCAGAAGGCAGTGACTGATGTCCCTTCCCGTGAGGCGTACGAAGGATTTGAGTGGGAACGGGTGACAGGAGCCGGGTTGAGTTTCTGGTCACAGCGGAATCCGGAAATCAGAGTGATGGCGGATGCCTCTCTTCCAGGGGCTGTTGTGGTCCGTAACGGAGATGCGGTTCCCCATAAAGTGATGCAGGTATTTCCGCTGAAGAATCGTTCCATAGAGGATGTGATTCCTTTGCTGCGGATGCAGGATGGTTGGAACGACAGTCAGACCTGTCAGTTTAAGGAGGTGGAATCTGGTCGTGAAGGTTTCAAGCGGTATTTGCTGGTACCTGCAGGCTCTTATGCAACTGAGGTGGAGAAGCAGATGAAAGAAGAGCCTGTACCTGCTACCTGTAGTGGTTGGGGGGTAGGCAATAGTGGCATGCGATATTTCGAAGTGCAGCTTTCCTGTCCCGACCGGGCTGTATTTGTGGAAATAGGTCAGGATGCTCCCTTATTCGATGAAAACAGCATCTGTCTGACAGGAGCTGATGTAAAATCGGATTCAACACAGGTGTTGTATGTCCAGTCGGGTGAAGTCCGTATCGGTCATGAGGTCCGGTCTTTCCGTCCGGATAATGACGGTCGGGAGTTCTGGCTGGTTGATAAGACAGGAACTTTAACAACTGTCTATGACCGGAAAACGGGTGGTCAAAAGAACGGAAAGTCGCTTCGGATGACGTTGAAACTGGAGTATAATGGAAAATGGAATGATGGTTTTGCCGCAGAATATGATGGAGTTTACTTCGTACGTGAAGTGATTGAGTAAATATTATATGGAATTCCAGATGGAATAACCGTTTTTATCTGTTATTTGTAGAATTGAGCTGAGCCGATCCGGTTTGGCTCAATTTTGAGGTAAGATAAAAAGAAAACCGCCGATAATTGAATCTTATCAGCGGTTTTCTATTAAACTTTTTGGTGATCCGCTTGGGGCTCGAACCCAAGACCCCAACATTAAAAGTGTTGTGCTCTACCTGCTGAGCTAGCGAATCAAACCTGTGTTGCAGTCATTTCCTGATTGCGAGTGCAAAGGTAGTGCTTTCTTTTGAATCTGCAAAACTTTTCGTGATTTTTTTCTGAAAAAGTGAATAAATCGCTTTTTAAAGGCTTGGTATACTCTTTTTAAGAGCCTAACCAATACTTGGCTTTCGGTAAATAAGAGAGTAACCACACTATGATAAAGGATGTAAGAAAGCTACATAAGGTAATTACGGGTACCTGATAATATACACGTCCTAAGGTATCTTCCAGTAGTTCTCTGTATAAGTTGATAAAAATCATATGGCTGAGGTATACCGCATAGCTTAATAAAGAGAAACGGGTGATGAAATGTCCGATTGCGTTGTTTCCTTTCCATCGGATACGGCTGACCAGTGAAAAGACTGCATATGCCATAATTGCAATGTTTATTCCGCAGAAACGCCAGCATACTTCCAAGTCACTCATGGAGCTTACACGAGGGAGGCGGTATTGGTAGATACAGACCGTGACCAGGTATCCCGTAATCAGCATAATCAGGGAGGTACGTATGGAAAGCGGTCCGTAACGGCGGATGTAGTGTCCGAGCAGAAAGTAGCCGACAAACCCTGTGAAATAATGCAGCATCGGAGTCGGATTCCAGAAACATTCACCCAGAACGAGCGGAAAATACAGGTGGATGTAGGGGAGGCACGTAGTGAATAGCCATAATCCCAGGTAGGCCTGGAGCTGTTTCCGGCTACATTGCTGGAGCCATGGGGAAAGGACGGGAACCAGCAGGTAGAGGCCGAGAAGCATGTAAACGAACCAAAGGTGTCCTATTTCGGTACCGAAATTGACCGGAATGTGACAGATGTTCAGCAGACATTCCTGCCACGTATCGCCCCGCTGGAACATGTAATAAATGGCATAGACTATGCACCAGCAGACGAAAGGGAAGAGAACACGGGTAAAACGCTTTCGGAAGAAAGTGCCGGTTTCCTTTCGTAATGGTAGAAGAAAATAACCGGAAATCATGACAAACAGAGGAACTTCAATGGGAGTCAGGCTGTTTATCCATCCTACAATAGGGGTATCTGCGTTGCGGACAATCGTCAGGTCCGGATAGGCATAGTACGGTTCGATGACATGTTGCCAGATGACCAGGAAACAGGCCAAGGTACGGAGTAAATCGAGGGCGAACAGCCTGTTGGGCGCCGGAGCGTGCGGGGTGGGAGGCGTTTTCATATCGGTTATCTTTAAGGTATTCATTGACTTGCTTAGAATACCTTAAAGATAGGAACTCTGTGGGTTCTGGCATTTGCCCTGTGTCAAAATCGGCCGAAGGGTATCAAATCCAGGTGAGTTTCTTCCAGATTCGTTCCAACGGTCCCTGCTTATGGCTGGAGAGCCAGAAACGGCTGAACAACATTTGAATGATGACAATTACTATTCCGATAAGCAGACAGACCGTAGCCCCGGTATATCGGTAGAGGCCTAGTCCGAAACCATAGAACAGGGTAATTCCAATGATGGACTGAGTGATGTAATTGGTCAGACTCATCCGTCCGTAAGGAATGAACAGACGTTGGAAGCCATAGCCTTTTTCCTTGCTGAACCAGGCAAGAACGAAACATCCGGCCAGTACGGTCATCAGTAGGAAATTGGAGATGGACGAGGTCGCGATTTCCAACGGCATATTGAGGGCGGCATTGCCTCCGGTCCAGTCTGGATAGGAAATCTTGAGCAGATAGAAAGGTATAAATAGCAGGACGGCTCCTCCAATCAGTCTTTTCCACCACATAATCGACTGTTGGCTTTTCACAAACAGTTGTAGTCTGCCTGCTACCAGACCGAACAGGAAAAGACCGCCTATCTGACAGATACGTCCGTTCTCTATCTGCCACAGGTTACCGTAGAGTTGTCCGTAAGTGATGTTCGACTGTACTACTTCCAGAAAACTTCCGCTTTCCATGACCGGTTTGGCCAGGCTGGCGAACTTCATCCAGTGATTCCCGTATTCGATGAAAGGAATTCCGTTGGCTGTAAGTAGCAGACGTATCCATTCCAACGGTTGCAGAATCAGCAGGATAGCCAAAGCTAAAACGGTCCGTGTCTGACAACGGCATACGGCAATGAGGAGTAATCCCATGACGGCATACAGGAACAGGATATCGCCGTTGTAGAACAGGGAGTGCAATTGCGAGAACATCACCAGCAGTAGCATTCGCCAGGCGAAGCGTCCACGGAAAGGAATCCCCCTGCGTTGCGCATTGTCATATTGGATGAAGAAACTGAATCCGAAAAGCAGTGAGAAGGCCGAGAATGCTTTCCCTGCCAACAGAAACCAGGTAGTCTGCCAGATACCTTTATCGATTGTGGTCAGCCATTGGGGAGCATTTTCCGGTATGAAGTAGAGATTGTAATGTTCTAGGCAGTGGATGATGACGATGGCACAGAGGGCGATTCCACGCAGGGCGTCCACCACTTCCAGACGCTCGTTTTTCCGGATTCCGGTAGAAGATGTCGGTTGTTGAATGTTTGTCTTTAGTTGTTGTTCCATAGTTCAGATAGTTTGGGCGCAAAGATAATTATTGTTAGGGAATGAAACAAGTTTCCATGATTTAAGATTCATGTTCTATGGAGATTGTCCGTTCATTTGATCGATTTCTTCACTTGGCTTGAAGATTGCCTGATACCAAATGGGATAGAGGCAACCTCTTTTGTCATTGAACCTCACTCGGTGGAATACCGAATTGCCGTTTAAAGCTCCGTGAGAAGTTAGCCAGTGAGGAAGCCCCTACCTTGTAACATACTTCGCTTACTGTATAATTGCCGGACTTGAGTAGCTGCATGGCTGTATTCATCCGGTAAGTGATGAGGAAATTCTGCGGTGTCTGTCCGGTGAGTGATTTTACCGGTTTACAGGCCGCAACACTTCAGGCAAAAAAGGTAACAGGTGAAGTTACTTCTGCTACTGATGGTTCTCTGTTGATTGGTGTTAGTGTACAAGTACAAGGATCTTCTATGGGAACCATTACGGATTTGGACGGTAAGTATTCTTTGGATGTCAATGCGGGAGAAACACTGGTCTTCTCATACATTGGCTTCAAGACTCAGTCTGTCAAAGTCGGTACTTCCTCTACAATTAATGTCGTATTGGAGGAAGATAATGAGGTACTTGATGAGGTAGTAGTTGTCGGTTATGGAGTACAGAAGAAAAAACTGGTGACAGGAGCTACCGTTCAGGTGAAAGGTGAGAATATCGCTAAGTTGAATACAACGAATCCTTTACAGGCCATGCAAGGACAGACCCCTGGTGTGAATATCGCTTCTATTTCAGGACAACCTGGCTCTGAACTGAAAGTCAGTATTCGTGGACTTGGAACCGTCGGTAATGCAGAACCTCTATATTTGATTGATGGAGTGCGTGGCGATATCTCTAACTTGAATCCTGCCGATATTGAAAGTATTGATATCCTGAAAGATGCAGCTTCTGCCGCAATCTATGGTGCTCAGGCTGCTAACGGTGTTGTATTGGTAACGACCAAGAGCGGTAAAGAGGGAAAGGCCGAAGTTTCTTTCGATGCATATTATGGTGTCCAGAATGTCGTAAAGAAGGCCGAGCTGCTGAATACAGAGCAATACATGATGATTATGGATGAACAACGCCTCAACAGCGGTAACTCAACTCCATATGATTGGAGTAGCTATAAATCAATCTATGATGCCAATGGAAATCTGTATGATACTGACTGGCTGGGAGCGATGTTTAAGGATAATGCTAAATTACAGAGCTATACGTTAGGTGTGTCAGGAGGATCATCTACTTCCAAGTATTCTATTTCGATGGGATATATGTCTCAGGAAGGTATCATCGGCGGTGAAGATGTGTCCAACTATTCCCGCTATAATTTCCGTGTAAATTCAGAGCATAATCTGTTTAAGGACTTGCTGAAGGTCGGTGAACAGGTGAGCTTCGTTTACAGAAGAAATACAGGTATCGGAGTAGGAGGCCAGTATAACAATACCTTGCGTGGTGCTTACAGTGCTGCTCCTTTTGTTCCGATTTACAGTGACAACAATATTTACGATTCACCTTATAATGATACATCTAATTCTGACTGGAACCCGGAAGACGGTAACCCATACGGTTCTATGATGACCGCAACCAACAATGAAAATAAGAATGCTTTCTTTGCTGGAAACGTATATGCAGAGTTACAACCGATTAAGAATTTGAAAATCAGAACAGTATTTGGTGCCAATTACTATACAAACGAATATCGTAGTTTCTCACCGCTGTATCAGTTCGGTTCACAAAGTCGTAATACACGTACCAGTGTGACTCAGAATATGCGGCATACACTGGAACTGACCTGGACAAATACGGCTACTTATGACTGGAATATAGAGGACCATGCTTTCAACGCTTTGATTGGTATGGAGTCCTATCAGTATGGCGGTACTTATTTAAGCGGTTCCAACGGTGGTTTGAGAGAAGGTTTTGACAATTGGGACCATGCTTTCATTACAAATGCTACCGGTTCTTCTACAGCTGAAGGTATGAGCGTTAGCGGTTATCCGTTGGACGAAACACGTACAGTATCTTATTTTGCCCGTTTGGGTTGGAACTGGAAAGAAACTTATATGTTGAATGCTACGGTGCGCGCGGACGGTTCTTCCCGTTTTGCACGTGGACACCGTTACGGATTCTTCCCTTCCATATCTGCCGGTTGGATTCTGACGAATGAAAAGTTTATGAAAAATACGAGCAGTTGGCTGGATTACTTGAAACTGCGTGTCAGCTGGGGACAGGTAGGTAATCAGAATATTGACAATTATCAGTATCTGGCTCCTATCAAGATGACAAATGTGCATTATTTTTATGGTATTTCAGGAAACAGTACTGCGGTAGAAGCCAGCGCTTTGGGTACTAACTGGGGAGCTTATCCTAGTCGTTTGTCGAATGAAGCACTTACCTGGGAAACTTCAGAACAGACTAATATCGGATTTGATGCCCGCTTTTTTGCTAGCCGTTTGGGCGTAAACTTCGATTTTTATATCAAAAGTACAAAAGACTGGTTGCTCCAGGCTCCTATTCTGAATACAACCGGTACCGGTGCTCCTTACATCAATGGAGGAGATGTGAAGAATACAGGTGTAGAACTTGCCTTGACCTGGAATGATAATATCGGTAAAGACTTTTCATACAACATCAGTCTGAATGGAGCGTTCAATAAGAATAAGGTGGGCAAAATCCCGACCGAAGACGGTATCATTCATGGTAGTAGTAACGAATTGTATAACAATGCTGCTGAGTTTTACCGTGCCGAGAATGGAGAACCTATCGGTTATTTCTGGGGATATCAGACTGCTGGAATATTCCAGAATGAAAGAGAAATCGAAGAATGGCGTGCTGCGGGTAATGGCATTCTTCAGGCTGACCCTCAACCCGGTGATGTACGTTATGTAGATGTCGATCACAATGGAGTTATTAATGATGACGATAAGGTGAATCTGGGTAATGGTATCCCTGATTTTACCCTTGGTTTCAATATCGGTTTTGAATACAAAGGATTTGATCTGTCGTTGGTTGCCAATGGCGCTTTCGGACATCAGATTGTCCAGTCTTATCGTAACCACACTCGTCCTCAACCTAATTATACAGTGGAAATTCTGGAAAGATGGCATGGTGAAGGAACCAGCAACAGGATACCTCGTGTAACTGATTCTAACATTAACTGGGAATTCTCTGATTTGTATATACACAATGGCAATTATTTGCGTCTCAGTACTTTGACCTTGGGATATGATTTCTCTAAACTGTTCCGTTTCAAAGCATTCAAACAGGCTCGCTTGTATTTCCAGGTTCAGAATTTGCTGACTATTACCAAATATAACGGTATGGACCCGGAAGTCGGTTATGGTGCCGATTCGAATGCATGGGTATCAGGTGTGGACCTCGGATATTATCCACGTCCACGTACTGTGCTGGTAGGTGTTAATCTTAAATTCTAATTTGTAAAAGTAAAAGAGGTATGAAAAAGATAAATTTCAATATAGTAGCGGCAAGTTTTTTATGCTTAGGCCTGGGAATGACATCTTGCACTCAAAGTTTCTTGGATGTAGAATCCAAGACAGAATCTACTACCGGTAATTTCTATAAGACGGAAAAGGATGCTTATCGGGCTTTGTTGGGCTGTTACGACGGTTTCAGATTGGCAACCTGTAATTCACCGGTTAATTTCCTGGTCATGTCGGAGATTATGGGTTATGAATGTTTTGGAGGATCAGGGGCTGCTGACGGTAACGGCATGCGGCTGATAGACCGTTTCGACTTGTCACAGAACCCATCTTCGACCGGTAGCAGTTGGGCTGGTTATTATTCAGGTATTTACCGTTGTAATGAATTGATAACCCGTGAAGAAGGAATACAGTGGAACGAGTCGGACAGCAAGCGTAATTTATACATGGGTGAATGTCGTGCCATCCGTGCTATCCTGTATTTCGATATTGTGCGGCAGTTCGGAAATATACCTTTGGTGGTAGAGCCTACTAATGAAAATGTTCCTCAGGCAGACCCGGCCGATGTGTATGCATTGATATTTAGTGATTTGAAATATGCGATTGAAAATATTCCGGCCGATGCCTATCCTAAGAGTCAGGCATCTACCAACGATGGGCATATTACTAAATATGCGGCTGAAGCCATACTGGCACGTGCCTATCTGTATTATACCGGTTATTATGGTACTGAGCCTGCCGATGTGACTAAGGCAGAGGCCTTGGCTGCTGTAGAAGATATCATTGCTTCCGGCGAGTTCGAACTGGTACCGGAATACAGACGTCTATGGCCGGCTGCCTGTGCAGGGAAGGCTGAAGTAGGCGATGTGGAAACCCTTTACGGTGATTATATAGGCGATGGAAATAGTGAGACCGTTCTGGCTGTAAAGTGTACAGCTACGGGAGACTATGCAGGTAACAACGATGGAAATACCTGGCAAGTAAATATTGCGATGCGTACGACCACTGGAATTGCTCCCTATATGTACGGATGGGGGTATGCTCCGGTAAATCCGCTGTTCGTTGAGGAATATGAAGAAGGGGATACCCGTCGTGAGGCTTCAATCATTGATGCGAAGGGAGAAGGACTGGAAGACAATCCGAATTTTGGCGTATGTATCAGCGGATCGCAGGAATATACAGGTTATTATATCAAGAAATATGCTCCGCTTGCCTTCACTAACGGCCAGAGCGCGGCCAAAGAAGACGGTACAGGAAATCTTATGATTAGCAATCATCAGGATTATGTACTGGTACGATATGCTGATGTCTTGCTGATGGCTGCCGAACTGGGAAGCCCTAATGCTCAGACTTATTTCGATAAAGTTCGTGAACGTGCTTTCAAAGGTAAAGACGGAAGTTTGTCCCCGTTGTATGTTGCCAAAGCTGCCACAAAGGAGAATATCATGGAGGAACGTCGTTTTGAGTTCGCTTTTGAAGGAATCAATTATTGGGACTTGCTACGTCAGGGTATTGAATATGCAGCCAATAAACTGGCGGTTCAGAATGTTCCGGTCTTGACGGCAGGTGCCCCTGCGGAAATAACAATTAATGCTCAAGATATTATTGATAAAAAAGGCCTTTCCATGATTTCTGAAACACAGATAACGCTTTCCAATGGTGTATTGAAACAGAATCCAGGTTGGGATTAAGGCGCTGTCAGGTACTTGTTCCTGAATGGTTTGAAAGGATTTCTTGTGTTGCTTTTACCTGATTGGCCTGGAGTGATAATAGCCTGTTCCGTCAAGGCTGACAGGTAAAGGCGACCTGGACTCTGGATAATAAATCGTATTTTTGACTTCTCTGATTCATGGGGTAAGTGAGATTGGATGAAGTAAAGATATATGATTATGGAGTATATCAACGGAATTGGGGCGACTGGCTCCTGTTGATGTGGTTTACAAATTTAATTCAAGTCAGCATGAAGATAAAATCATTTTTCTTGGTATCGTGCGTAATGGTATGTTTATCCTCTTATGCACAAGATGCCTATAAGTTTCAGAATATGAAACTTCCGGATGAGAAGCGCATTGATCTTCTACTCAAGGAACTTACGCTTGATGAGAAGATAACCCTGTTGGGAAGTGATTTGGCTGTTCCCCGTTTAGGAATTCTCCCCTGCAGACATCATGAGGGTTTGCATGGCTTGGCCTTGGGGGGACCGGCAGCTTGGGGAGGACGTGAGAAGGGAGAAAACGGACGTATGATTCCTAAGGATTGTCCGACTACCATTTTCCCTCAATCTTATGGACTCGGTTCTACTTGGGACGTTGATTTGGTGAAGAAAGTAGGGGAGCAGGCTTCAATCGAGGCACGTTATTATATGCAGCGTCCCGAAAACAAGCGGACTGCATTGGTTATGCGTGCTCCAAACGCCGATCTGGCACGCGATCCACGGTGGGGACGTACGGAAGAAAGTTTTGGTGAGGACCCGTTTCTGACTGCTCGTCTGACCGTGGCCAACATTGAAGGTTTACAGGGAGATAATCCGCGCTACTGGCGTACTGCTGCTTTGATGAAACACTTCTTGGCTAACAGCAATGAAGATAGACGAGACAGTACTTCAAGTGATTTCGATATGCGCTTGTTCTATGAATATTATGCGTATCCTTTTTATAAAGGTATTACGGAAGCCGGTAGCAGGGCATTTATGGCAGCGTATAATGGATGGAATGGCATCGCGATGTGTATTCATCCTTGCCTGGAGGAGATTACCCGTAAGAAATGGGGGAACAACGGTATCATTTGTACCGATGGTGGCGCATTGAAGCTGCTGGTAAACTCTCATCACGCTTTTCCGACCTTGGCAGAAGGGGCTGCAGCGGTGGTGAAGGCTACTACAGGACAATTCTTGGATGAGTATCTTCCATATATTAAGGAGGCTTTAGAAAAAGGTTATTTGACTGAGGCCGATATTGATAAGGCTATCCGAGGTAATTTGTATGTCGCATTGAAACTGGGCTTGTTGGATGGAAAAGATTCCAAGGACCCTTATCGTACGATTGGAACGGACCCGAATGAAATACCTCCATATCAACAGGAAGGTGCCCGCCAATTGGCACGTGAGGTTACTGCCAAATCGGTCGTTCTTCTAAAGAACAGTCAAGGTTTGTTGCCGCTTGATGCTTCGAAACTGAAAAAGATTGCAGTCATTGGACCATACGCCGATAAAATTGTACAGGATTGGTACAGTGGAACTCCTGAATACGAGACTACCATATTGAAAGGTATACGTGAGGCCGTAAATAAGGATACTGAAGTTATTTATGCGCCCAATAACGGGATTGACCAGGCTGTAAAAGCTGCGGCTGCGGCTGATGTTGCTTTGGTATGTGTGGGTAACCATCCATTCGGTACGCGTCCGGACTGGTTCTTTTGTCCGGTTCCGAGCGATGGGCGTGAAGCAGTAGACAGAAAGTCATTGATGTTGCCCGATGAAGATTTGGTAAAGCAGGTTTTTAAGGTGAATCCAAATACGGTATTGGTATTGGTTAGTAGTTTCCCGTACACCATCAATTGGAGTCAGGAACATCTTCCTGCCATTGTACATATAACTCACTGCAGCCAGGAACAGGGTAATGGCTTGGCCGATGTTCTTTTTGGTAAGGTAAATCCTGCCGGACGGACAGTACAGACCTGGGTGAAAGATATTACTGATTTGCCTGATATGATGGATTATAATATTAGGAACGGACGTACATACATGTATTATAAAGGTGATGTACTTTATCCGTTTGGATATGGTTTGAGCTATACTACCTTTGATTATCAGAAGATAAAATCCATCCAACAAGATGATGAGCATGTTACAGTGAAAGTCCTGGTGAAAAATACAGGTTCACGCGACGGCGAAGAGGTCGTGCAGCTTTATGCCAGTTACCCGGATTCTAAGGTTGAACGACCGATGAAGCAGTTACGTGCTTTTACTCGTGTCCCGATTACTGCCGGCGAAGTGAAAGAAGTTGTTCTCACGATTCCTAAGATTGATTTCGGATACTGGAATGAAGCACAAGATAAATTTGTTGTTGAACCTGGTAAGGTTAGGTTATTGGTAGGCGCTTCTTCCGCAGACATTCGTCTGGAAGGAGAAGTACAATTGACTGGTGATAAATGATTGCCGTAAAGAATTGTATGGAAATTTGGTCTTCGGACTGGATTTCTATACAATTCCTGTATTAAAAGAAAGTAGAAGGTTATGAAATACAAAAAAATATTGGTTTGGACACTGGGAGCTTTTTTATGCTTTCCGTTGAAGGCACAATGGCGAATGGCTCCTACACCTAACGATACGCTTCAATCTGTTCGGATTGAAAAGGATGGTAGTGTGGTGCTAAGTATCTATGCGCCTCAGGCGCAGAATGTTCGTATAGGCGGTGATATTGTTCCATGGGGAAAAGAGTTGAAAGTCGTGAAATCGGACGCCGGCGTTTGGTCTATAAAGGTACCGGAAGTGAAAGCCGGTGTTTACCGTTATCATTTTTTAGTTGATGGGATAAAGGTGTTTGATCCCAAATCTCCAGAGGCAAGTGAAACATCGGCGTTGATGAGTGTAAAATCTGATGGGAATGATTTCTTTGCAATGAAGCAGGTACCTCATGGCGCGATTGCCCAACGCTATTACTATTCCAAATCTTTGAAGACTACTCGTCGTTTACATGTATGGACCCCGGCTGGATATGAAAAAGGTTCGGATAATCTGCCTGTTTTGTATCTGATTCATGGTGGGGGTGATACAGATAATTCCTGGCCCACTGTAGGATGTGCTGGCAATATATTGGACAATTTATTGGCTGAAGGTAAAATCAAGCCGATGATTGTAGTAATGCCGAACGGGACTATTCCGTCGGAAAATTTGATGGACGAGGTCCCTTTGTTTGCTGAAGATTTGATGAATGATATTATTCCTTTTATTGAGGCGAATTATCGGGTGCTGACAGATAAAGATCATCGTGCATTAGCCGGTTTGTCTATGGGAGGAATGGAGACATTGGAAGCAGGATTGAATCATTATCATCAGTTCGGTTACCTGTGGGTCTTGAGCTCAGGCTGGTTTGAAGACGATACGGAAATGTATGCGGAACGAGGTGCATATCTGAAGAAAATTGCAGCTGATTTCAATAAGACGGTCCGTGTATTACATTTTACTCAGGGAGGTCCGGAGGATATTGCTTATAAGAATTGTAAAGCTATGCTGAAGCTGTTTGATGCGGCGGGCATTAAGTATCAATATTCGGAAGCTCCGGGCGGACATACGTGGCATACCTGGCGTAATGATTTATACAATTTGGCGCAAAAGCTATTTAAAGATTAAATGAACAGTACAGTTATGACAACTTGTGAATGATGTTTGCCATAACTGTATTTTTTGAATGGCAGGTTCTACATTTCAGTGAATGAGCCGGCCGTTTGAACATCTGTGTTAGTTTTTTGCACAAATCGGATAATCTATGCCGGCCGTTTCCGCTAATTTTACGCTATCGGAATCGGATGGTTCCGCCACTGCTTTCCTTGTCAAGGGACGTAGAGGTAAACTGGACAGGAACCGGTTTGCTTTCCGAGGCAGTGGGGTGATAAAATTTATATGAATTACATAAATCTGTTACGAAAATGAAAAGCATTACTAGAATGGTAGGCATTGGTATTGCAGCCTTATGCATGGCTGTCCCTGCCGCACAGGCACAGGTGAAACTGAATGCCGGTAACATTGATGAAGTGATCGGTCAGATGACTTTGGAAGAAAAGGTACACATGGTAATCGGCTGTGGAATGTCTATGGGCGATGGAGTCAAGTTTCCGGGTACAGCGGGACGTACCTACGATATTCCTCGTCTAGGAATCCCTTCAGTTTATTTGGCTGACGGGCCGCATCGCTTGGCCATGAGTGTAAAACGTGATTTTGACAGCCGGTTTTATTATGCTACAGAGTTCCCTTCAGGTACAACAGTAGCCGCGACCTTCGACCCTAATGCCGCATTTCAGGTAGGAGCTGCACTGGGAGAAGAAGTGAAGGATTATGGTATGGATGTCCTGTTGGCTCCAGGGGCAAACTTGATGCGTAATGCGTTGTGTGGACGTAATCATGAATATTATTCAGAAGACCCGGTAGTTACGGGAAAAATAGCGGCAGGTTACATTAACGGTGTTCAAAGTCAAGGGACAGGGACTTGCTTGAAGCATTTTGCTGTAAATAATCAGGAAACGAACCGTAACAACAACGATTCAAGAGTAGCACAACGTCCGTTGCGTGAGCTTTATCTGAAAGGTTTTGAAATCGCTGTTAAAGAATCACAACCGTGGAGCATTATGACTTCATATAATAAGGTGAATGGTAAATATACCTGTGAGGATATTGATTTGACTCAGAACATCCTGCGTGATGAATGGGGTTTCAAGGGAGTTGTAATGTCCGACTGGAATGCCGGTAAGGATGCTGTAACTTCCATGAAAGCAGGAAATGACATGTTGCAGCCGGGGCAGGATCGTCAGTATAAGGCTATCCTGGAAGCTGTACAGAACGGTACGTTGGATGAGGCTGTTCTGGACCGGAATGTAAAACGTGTTTTGGAACTGGTGGTGAAGTGTCATACATTCGCCGATTATGAATATGCCAATGAAACCGATTTGAAGGCTCATGCACAAGTTGACCGTACCATAGGAGCAGAAGGTATTGTCCTGTTGGATAACCGTGATATTTTACCGCTGGCATCCGGTATTAAGAATGTAGCTTTGTATGGAACTACTTCCTATGATATGGTACCTGCCGGAATGGGCTTCGGCAGCACAGGAGTAGGTTATTATACTGTTTCGCTGGTAGAAGGTATGCGTAATGCCGGCTATACTGTAGATGCTGATTTGATTAAGCAGTATAAAAAGCATCTGGCCGATGAACAGAAACGTCTTTACCCGAATGGCAGACCTCCGTTCTCGTTGACCCCTCTTAAGCGTGCAGAAGAATTTGTTCCTACAGCAGAGGAATTGGCGGCTCAGGTGAAGAACAACGATGTGGCTATCCTTACTTTTGGACGTACTAGTGGTGAGGCTTCGGATAGACGTGTAGAGGAATTCTACATGAAGGAGAATGAAACAGCCCTCATCAAGCAGGTGGCTGAGGCTTATCATGCTGCAGGCAAGAAGGTCGTGGTTGTCCTGAATATCTGTAGCCCGGTTGAGACCGCTTCATGGAAAAATCAGGTAGATGCAGTCTTATGTGCTTTCCAGCCTGGTCAGGAAGTCGGCAATTGTGTTGCTGATGTGTTGACTGGTAAGGTAAATCCTTCAGGACACTTACCTATGACTTTTGCTGTGAAGTATGGTGATGCGCCGTCTGACGCTAACTTCCCGTATGATTACGAGTTCAAGATGCCTTCCTTCGCTATGGGCAGTGGCATGAATTTCAAATCGAAAGAGAAGGAAGAAAAACCGAAGGAACCGGAACGTAATGTCGATTTTACTGATTATGAAGAAGGCATTTATGTAGGGTATCGTTATTTCGATACTTTCGGTAAGGAAGTCTCTTATCCGTTTGGACATGGCTTGTCATATACAACATTTGGTTTTGAAGTAGTATCATCGGATATGGATGCCGAAGATTGCGAAATGAAGGTGGCTGTGACCAATACAGGTAAATGTGCGGGTAAAGAGTCTGTACAACTTTATGTAAAGGCTCCGGAAGGTGGTCTCGAGAAACCTGCCAAGGAACTGAAGGCTTTTGCAAAGACCAAGTTGTTACAGCCGGGCGAAACGGAAGTTGTAACATTGTCCTGGAAACTGATGGATATGGCTTCGTTTAATGAGAAGAACAGTTCTTGGGAATTGGCTAAAGGTACATATCAGTGGATGGCTGCCACTTCATCGGCTGATGTCCGGTGTACGGTAGAACAGAAAGTGACCAAGTCTCAGAAAGTAAAAGTACACGATGCCATGAGACCTCTTTATAAGATTGCTGAAAATGATATGGTAAAACGATGAAGAAGCGTTTGTTTCATACTGCCATCTGTGCTTTCCTTTGGGGAGCACTGATGGCTTCGTGCACTCGAAATCTTGTACTTGAAGTGGATGGCGGACAGATTGAAGGAGTGATAGATGAAGAAGGAGTGATGGTTTATAAAGGTATTCCTTATGCAGCTCCTCCAGTTGGTGATTTACGCTGGAAGCAACCACAACCGGTACAACCATGGGAAGGAGTGAAGAAATGTGATCGTTTCGGCGCCGCTTCATTGCAGGGGGGACAGACCGAAGGTTCTTTTTATTGGAAAGAATTCTATCAGGACGGTAATCCGGAAATGAGTGAAGACTGTCTATATCTGAATGTATGGACACCGGCTGCCGGCAAGAAGGATAGCAGACTTCCGGTGATGGTGTGGATTCACGGTGGTGCTTTCCAGAATGGCTTCGGACATGAAATTGAGTTTGATGGTGATGCGTATGCAAAAAAAGGGGTTATTTTGGTCACATTGAACTACCGGTTAGGCATGTGCGGTTTCTTGGCTCATCCGTTATTGACAGCCGAAAATGCCGGGAAAGGTTCCGGTAATTACGGATTGTTCGATCAGTTGGCTGCTTTGAAGTGGGTGAAACGTAACATCGCTGCTTTTGGAGGCGATCCGGATAATGTGACACTTTTCGGACAAAGTGCAGGGGCCGGAAGTGTACAGGCTTTAATCTCTTCCCCGATGGCAAAAGGTTATATACAACGTGCCATCATACAGAGTGGAGGTGGATTAGGAGGTATTATTTCTACAGACTCTCTGCAAAATGCTGAAGAAAAGGGAAAGGCTATGTGGAGCATGTCAGGCTGTACAACTTTGGAACAAATGCGCAACTGCCCGGCTGACCGGTTCCAGGAAATAATGATGAATTATATGAAACAGCAGAAAACCTTCAGTGGATTACCTTATGGTCCTTGTGTGGATGGACAGCTGTTGGAGCAATCGGTCTATGAGGTGGCACAACAGAACAAGGAACTGGATATCCCTTATATGATAGGGTATACCTCGGAAGATATCGCACCGGACAGAATGAAGCAAGCTGCTGTTGATTGGAGTCTTTTGCTTGAACGTCAAGGACGCATGCCGGCTTATGTCTATTGCTTCAGCCGTGATTTACCGGGCGAGGATATGCCTGACCCCAAGGGCGGTTTTGGAGCTATGAAAGGTGCGTTCCATTCCAGTGAGTTGTGGTATATGTTTGGTACATTAGATAAATGCTGGAGACCTATGGAGGCTGCTGATTATGAACTTAGCGACCGCATGGTTTCTTACTGGACAAATTTTGCCAAGACGGGTAATCCCAATGGAGATGATTTGCCGGAATGGAAACCTTGTACGCAGGCAAATACCTATATACAGGATTTGAATGTAAAATAATTGAGATAACTATTTAATGATAGAGAAATTATGAAGAAATTATTGAGTATTTTAGCTTGTGCCTTATGGGCTAGTATGGCCTGGGCTCAGCAGGCTTTGTTCGGTGGAAACCAGATCGTATCTCCAGAGGTAAACGCCGACGGTACTGTAACCTTCCGGCTTTATGCTCCGAAGGCTGTGAAAGTAGAAGTCACAGGTGATTTTTTGCCTCAGGTGAAAGTTCCTACTCCTATGGGTGAAATGGAGTAGCCAGGTGTGGCTCCGTTGAAGGAGGAAAAAGGTGGCGTTTGGACTTATACTACAACTCCACTTGCTCCAGAATTGTATTCTTACACGTTTAAGGTGGATGGAATGACTTATCTGGATCCTTCAAACGTATACATGTGTCGGGATATTGCGACTTATACCAATATTTTTATAGTAGAAAAAGAGAAAGGGGATACCGGTGACCTGTATAGTGTAAACGATGTTCCTCATGGTAATGTTTCGAAAGTCTGGTACGATAGTCCTACGTTGAAAATGAAGCGTCGTATGACTGTTTATACTCCAGCCGGCTATGATAAGGGAGGACATTATCCGGTGCTTTATTTGTTACACGGTGCCGGTGGCGATGAGGATGCCTGGACTACTTTGGGACGTGCTGCTCAAATTATGGATAACCTTATCGCAGAAGGTAAGGCTAAACCGATGATTGTCGTCATGACAAATGGAAATCCGAACTGTGAGGCTGCTCCTGGCGAATGGTCAAAAGGAATGTATAAACCTTCGTTCATGGGGCACATGGAATCCAAACCGGTTGCTTCCATGGAAGAAAGTTTCCCGGATGTAGTGAAATATGTCGAAAAGAATTATCGAGTATTGAAAGGTAAGAAGAATCGTGCTATCTGTGGCCTTTCCATGGGTGGCGGACATTCTTTCTCCATTTCTAAACTTTATCCTGATATGTTCGATTATGTCGGATTGTTTTCGGCTGCTATCTTTATGAATGGAGGTAACGATTCGAAAAAATCAGCCTTGGAACAGATGAATGCTGATCCGGAATTCAATCGGCAGATGGCTGCTTTATTTGGTGCTCACCCCAAATTGTACTGGATAGCAATCGGAAAGACTGATTTCTTGTATAAATCAAATGCTGATTATCGGAAATATCTGGACGAAAAGGGATATCCTTATGAATATCTGGAGACGGAAGGAGGACATATCTGGCGTAATTGGCGTGTATATCTGACGTTGTTTGCCCAAAAGATTTTCCAGTGAAAAGTGTCTGGGGCCTTCATCGTTTTATCCTGATTTGATGGCCTTGGAAGATACGTTTTCTTTCTTTGTGAAATTTTACATTAGGTTTATTTGCGGAGAGACTGCTTGGGTATCGGATTGATATTCTGAAAGCAGTCTCTTTTTATGTTCAGGGCAGAAGACATTGGTTATCCTGTGCGTCTCTTTTCTTTACAGATATGTTTCGGATTATCAGTTTCACGCTTTCACGTAAATTTAACTGCTTGTTATATAGGTTTTTGGGGTGAAAGACGATGTTTCACCGTGAAAGCACATTTCTAGCAATGTTCGTTCATTTTCACCAGTCGGGGTGACTGGATTCGAACCAGCGACCACACGCCCCCCAGAGCCTTCCTTTTATTCCCTATGTTTTTGTATTTATTTGAAATTCAATATATTTGTAGCGATTAAAATATAGCGTAGTTACTTCTGATTATACTAAATTAGATGTATTTGGATTAAAAACGTCAGTAATCCTTCAGTAATTATACGTTTGTAAATCGCTGATAATCTAACTTGTATATTTTAGGAACAAATCTAATTGGATAAAACATCAGTAAAATGTATCGCTTATGAAATTTAGTGGAAGATTATTTGTTGCCGATTGTTTCCATTGCCGGGTACAAGGGGGAACGACTATATAATCATATTCGTAGCCGTTTTGGACGTAATAACAAGAATTTGGCTAACTTAGCGAAGACTTTGGGGATTACGGACATGAAGTTGACCAGCTATGTCAGCCGTCATACGATGGCTATGACTTTACAGGATAATCAAGTACCACGTGAAGTTATCTCACAGATATTAGGTCATAGTGATTTGGCAACGACCAATACTTATTTAGATAGTTTTGCCAGTAGCGTAATAGACGAAGCGGTAAAAGTATTATAAAAGAAACAGTATGTTATCAACAGATAAAATAAAGGACTTGCTTTCGCATGGCGAGAATAAGCAAGTAGAATTTAAGAAATGCACGGATAAGGTTTCGGCTTCCGTGTATGAAACGGTATGTTCTTTTCTGAATGCAGAGGGAGGATATATCTTTTTAGGAGTGGATGATGATGGTACAATATTGGGAATTAACCCTAAATGCGTAACAGATATGACCAAAAGTATTATCAATACGCTGAATAATCCTGAACAGTTTCTTCCTCCAATGCCAATCACGCCAGAGCAGACAGAGATAGACGGTAAGATTATCCTGTATCTGAATGTGCCGGAGAGTGAACAGGTACATAGATATAAGAACCGTTTTTACGACCGTTGGGGTGATGCAGACAATGATGTGTCAAAGCATACTTATCTGGTTAAGAACATGTTCATGCGAAAAGAAAAGGAATCTTCCGAGAATGAAGTATTTCCCGATGTAACATTGGAAGATATGGATGAAGAATCGTTCAAGATTATGCGTAGCCACATTTCTATCCATAACTCCAATCATCCGTGGTTGAGCATGACAAATGAAGAGTTTCTGAGAAGTCTGTTCTGGGGTAAATAACGGGAAACGAACAAGGAAGGATATAAGTTGGCTGCTATTCTTCTATTTGGCAAGGAACAGACTATTCTGAACTGTTGCCCGTGGCATCGTACGGATGCCATTTATCGTAGTATGTCTTACGAGCGTTTCTTGCATCCGCTTCCTACTGACCCTGATATTCGTTACAATGACCGGGATATGATATGCGTAAATCTGATTCAGTCATATATCCGTTTGCTGAATTTCGTGCAACGCAACATGCCTGATAAGTTCCGTTTGGCAGATAATGGTATAGACCGTTTGGATTTACGGGTAATGATATTCAGAGAAGTAATTTCAAATACCCTTCTGCACCGTGAATATATCAGTTCATATACCAATAAGTTTCTCATATTCCGTGACCGGGTTATAACGGAGAATTGGACGAAACCATTCCAAACAGGGGATATAAATATAGATGATTGGCGTACTCATACAAAGAACCCGCTAATAACAAAAGTATTCCGTGAAATGAAATGGGCAGAGGAGCTTGGCTCAGGACAGAAAAATATTCGGAAATATGCTCCGTTATACTTTGAAAACTCTGAAATAGAGATTCATAGTGGAGAGGAGTTTATCTTTTCCATTACCTATCGTGACCCTAAAGAGTTTGAACTTGCAGAAAATATACCGACAAGTCACCGACAAGTCGGGGCTAAGTCGGGACCAAGTTGGGACCAAGTCGGGACTAAGTTGGCTCTAAGTCGGGGAGAAATACAGACAATTCTTGAAACTTGTATATCGGAAAGGTCGCTAATGGAAATTATTACTTTGCTGCACTTTAGTAATCGGACTAAATTTAGGAATAAATATATAAACCCCTTGATTGCAGAAGGATTGTTGGCAATGACTGTTCCTGATAAGCCTAACAGCCGTTTGCAGAAATATTATACCACTGAAAAAGGGAAATCACTACTATGCCAAGACGAAAGCAATTGACATTCCATATTCAAGATTTGCGATGTGCTGGTCATATCATCGAAGAGTTATCCCAACTACCACAGTTGGCTAACTTCGACATGAGTTCTATTGAACTGACCATCAAAGAAAACAGACCAGCACCCAAAATTGTCAAAAAAGACATCGATATACTGATAGACCGTTTGCAGCGTGGCTTTTCAGCAAACAAACATACTGTTACGCAATTAAACGGATGCTACCTGATTACAAATGTTCATTTAGCCAAATGGATGAAGACAACCCAAGCATCCGTCATTAACTTTGCGCCTAAAAAACGAAGTTATGATGACACGAGAAGAAGTGGCAGAGATAATGAACTACTGCAAAGAGCACAAAGTGACTTACAAGTCAAGACTGGAGGAACTCAACATCCCGGTATGGCGGTTTTATGACAGCAAGTCCCGTTACGCTGCAGAACAATCATCGGGTAAATCTGTTCAAGGTGAGTTTATAGAGCTCCCTCACAGCGGATCGTTTGTCCCCGTCCCATCCTTTGCCGGTACAAGCGGACGGAAACAGAAAAACACACTAGTCTCACCAAACGGATTGAAAGAAATAGAAATACGCACACCGGTCGGAGGTGCCATACGTATCTGTGGTGAGATAAACGAAAAGGAACTGTTTTCAATCATCCAGGCCTGCAGCCATGTTCAGCCTTAATGACAGTATGCGCTATCTGTTGTATAACCGCCCGACTGATATGCGCAAGAGTTTCCATACCCTCAGCGGTATCATAACCGACGCCATGGGTCAGGACCCCTGTAACGGCAACGTGTATATCTTCATCAACCGTGCCCGTGCCCGCATAAAGCTCCTGCATTGGGAGCCTGGCGGCATGGTGCTGTACTCCAAGCTTCTGGAAGCCGGTACGTTAGGCAAGCCCGGGTCTGTCGACGATAATGAAATATGCGCAACTATAGAATGGCGTGAACTTGTCATGTTAGTGGAGGGTATCATGGAAGCCCGCGACTCCCGCCGCACGAGACTGGAAAACCTTCAGAAACTTCGAAGACAGTACTGACTTTTTATCCTGAAAAGCTTCCGTATGTTATTGAAATTTAGTATATTTACAGTGTAATTAATGAGATACGGATGCTAACGGAAGAACAGGAAAAATCCCTATTGGAAGAGATTGAGACGCTTCGCCAGGATAAAGCGATGCTCATTGACAGGATTGCTTCGCTGGAGCAGTCCCTGTATTGGCTCCGAAAGAGGATCTTCGGCCGGATGAGCGAGAAGAGTCTTCCGCTTGATCCCAACCAGCTTCTTCTGTTCTCAAAGGAAGAAATGTCCTCCATGGAAGTATCCCGGATGGAGGGAGAAGTCCGCAAGAGTGAGGAAGAAATCACCAAGACAATAAAAGTAAAGGAAAAGCCGGTCCGCAAGCCCTTGGATACATCTTCTCTTCCGGTAGAAGTTGTTGATCTCTACCCCGAAGGGACAACTGACGCGGAAGGCAGGCTTAAGGATGATTTCGTTGAAATCGGAAAGGAAGAGAGTTCCCGTCTGGAACGTATTCCGGCAAAAGTCTATATCTTGAAGACCGTCCGTCACAAAGTGATAAGAAAATCCGATATGGAGAAATACCCTGAGGAAAGGAAGATACTGATTCATCCGCTTCCTCCTGTTCCGGTCAGCAAATGCATGGCAGGTGCTTCGGTACTGACGGACATCATCATCGGCAAGTTCATGTACCATCTTCCGTTCTATCGTCTGATACAGCAGTATCGCGAATCGGGAATCAGCATAAGCGAATCTACCATGTGCGGATGGTATGAAATGGCGGTAGAGAGACTCAGGCCGCTGTACAGCCTGCTCAAACAGAAGATACTTTCCAGTGAGTATATACAAGTTGATGAGAGTGTCATCCCCGTGATGGACAATGAGAAACATAAGGCGAAGAAGGGTTATGAGTGGTGCGTGCGTGACGGCATCACGGGAGACGTCATGTTCCATTATGACGGGGGCAGCCGTTCGGGCAAGGTAGCCATTGAACTGCTGGGGTGCTACCGTGGTATCATGCAATGTGACGGCTACGCAGCCTACGAACAGTTTGAGCGGTGAAAGGAATTACCCTGGCCGGCTGCTGGGCACACGTCAGAAGAAAATACGTGGATGCCTTGGAGGAGAACAGGACCCTGGCCACACAGGCAATACATTATATCGGCAAGTTATACAAGATAGAATCTGATGCCAATGATACCGGACTCACAACTGAAGAGCGTAAGGAAAAACGTATCAGTGAGGCCTATCCGCAGATACTAGAATTTGAAAAGTGGCTACAGGACACCTATCTTAAAGTGCTTCCTAAAAGCCGCATGGATAAAGCCATCGAATATACGTACTCGCTTCTTCCCAGACTTTCCAGATACGTAAACGATGGGAGAATAGAAATCGATAACAACCACATAGAAAATGCCATAAGACCTTTGGCCTTGGGACGGTTATGTTGTACACTACATAATCTGCCTTATGTTGGCATTATATTTATGTTGGCATTATATTTATGTTGGCATCATAATTAAAGTCCATAATTAACAGTACTTTTACCTTTTTTGATGCCAACATAAAATATATTACTGTAAAGATTTTAAGAAAGTAATAATAGACTGATCCGTTATTGGTTTTACTTTCAAGTCTGGATTATTCAAATTACAAGATTCTATAGCTTTTGCTTTCATCTTTAAGTTTGTCTCAGCATAGATGTTTGTGGTATTTATAGAAACATGCCCTAGCCATGAACGAATTGTATTAATATCTACACCAGATTCCAACAAATGAGTTGCCGTTGAGTGTCTTATTGTATGTGGACTGACATTCTTTTTAGCTATGCTAGGCATTAATTCAGCCGCTTTTGCTGCATATTTGGTTACTAGTTCATATATTCCAAACCTTGTGATTGGATTACCATATTTATTAAGGAATACAGCATCATCCTTGGATCTATGTAGAAAAGGTTCAATAAGTTTCACTGTCGTATCCCATAGTGGACATGGTCTTGTTTTATTCCCTTTTCCACGAACATATACAACCGAAACTGTGTTTGGAGAACCGATATGTATATCTGAGATTTTAACATTAACAACCTCAGATGCTCTGGTTCCTGTATTATACATAAACATTAAAAGTACATAGTCTCTCATCCCTTGCTTCGTAGTTTTATCAGGTGCATTTAACAATACCTGCATTTCTTCTTTCTCAAGATAATGGATTTTAGGTTGTGCAGCACCTTCAAAGGTTTTAATATTTTCCTTTTTATTCGGTATATATTTCAACCTTGAATACCATAATAGATATTGGGGCTCAACTGACGATACGTACTTAGCAAAGCTACGTATAGCGGCTAATCTTAGATTTCTGGTTGTAACAGAACACTTTTGGACTACTTCTATACTATTTAAAAAATCGGATATAATGTTTAATGTCAAGTCTTCTATTTTAAGCTTAGAGACAACAAGTCCCTTTGATTTTATAAAACTCAATAATTGACAGAAACAATAGCTATAGCTTTTGATTGTATTCTGGGATCCATTTTTAATAATAGGAAGATAGTCTGCCAGATAAAGTTTTAACCAATACCCAACTAATAATTTTTCATCAGATTTATTCATAATCAAGATTCTACATAAGTTTTAAAACGGATATTTGCTTTGTCTAATAGTTCGTGAGTCATTGAAAGATATATTGATGTATCTTCTAAATGACTATGTCCTAGGTAAGTAGATAATACAGGTAATAAAGTTTGGACATCCGCCCCTTCTTTATACCATTTTACTAATCTGTGAGTGGCGAAACTGTGCCTGAGATCATGGAGACGCACATTTTTACCATCTTTACGAACAATATTTGCTTTAGTACAAATAAGACGGAATGCTTGTTGTAATTCATGTTGAGGTACTCCATTCCCTCTTTTATCAAGGAATAAATGATTGTTGACAAAATGATTTTCTTTTACTATACTCTTTCGCCAGTCAAGATATAATTTTAGCATTTTCATAACTGGAGCGTTTGCTGTAACCAGTCTACTCTTATGGAATTTCGTTTCATTGATATATAACAAATCATTATTTAGATCTATATCTTCAACTAATAGTCGTGTCGTTTCACCAGAACGCAAACCAAGACAGTAAGTTAATTTCAACATTGTTTGTATGACATACGGATATTCAATATTATATCGTTGTCGGTAACAAAGTGCAGTAGCAAAAATTTTATTCAATTCATCCGTACTATATATATACGGTGTAAAATCATGTCTGATTGTAGGACGGATTTTGGGTAACGGGATAGAATGTATAAACTTTCTGGAAAATGCCCACACGAAGAAGCGTTCAAGCTTGCAGAATTGATAATCCCAATACCGAGTATAATTATTATTTTTACGTCCTTTACAGTTTAAGAAGTTCTGGCAGTCTGTTTCTTTAATCTCATCAAGTTCAACAATAGGATTTATATATCTCTCAAAACGCAATAATAAATATCTTACATCTCTAATCTTTTCTCCCAAACTTTCCTTATAGGAAAGATAGAGATGAATGGCTTCTTTTATATTCATAACATGACCTCCCATTCTATTTGTGAGACTTTGCGCAGATTAGTAATATCTATTTTTGAATAGATTCTGGTTGTATCTTGTAATCGATGACCCAGGATGTCCCCGATTTCTTTTAAAGAAACACCATTGTTGATTAGATTGGAAGCACACGCATGGCGCAAAGAATGTCCACCAATGTGTTTTATGTTGATTGGTATTTTAAGTCCTTTGTATGCATCCGAAACAATCTTATAAATGCATGATCTTGTTAAAGACTTATATGGCATGAATGTAGTCATAAAAACCTCCTCAACTTTTCTTTTATTGTCCCTTCCATTTACGATATAATCAATTAAAAGATTGTAGACATACGGTGATAATGGTAAGCTTTGCACATGCCCATTTTTTACATGATAGAAACATAGCTGTCTTTTATCCCAATCTATGTCTCTCAATTTAAGTCTTGTGACCTCACTCGTTCTTAAGCCATAAATTGAAAGTAGGGCTAATATCGCGGTATTACGTTTGCCTACTATTGTAGAGGTATCATAAAAGGACAACAATTTCTCTACAATATCCCAAGAAGGTGCAGAGGGCAATGTTGATAAACTGTACTCTTTAGGATGGCGTATTCCTTCTACACAAATATCACAGATTCCTTTGAAGTTTAAGAATTTTACGTACTCTCTGATATTTGTTGTAAGGAGAGAAAGAGTTCGTTTGCAACATCCTGCGTTGTGTCTATACTGTATATATTCGTCAATCACAGAAATATTTAAATGAGCCAAGTCTGTTTTATCCTGAATAAAGAAAGAGAAATCATTTATCCTTGAATGTCTTCCTTTTAATGTAATATCAGAAAGTCCTTTCATTGATTTAGACCAATTAATATATTCAATAATTAAATCATTATCACGTGGGAGTTGCTCTTGAGAACGTTCAAGTATACCAATAAAACTTAGCCATTTTATTGAAACCGCTTTAAAGGTTTTCATCCATTTAAGACTGTTATACGCAGCTAACCTAATAATTGTCTTGTCTAAGACATGTTGGTGTATTATCTTTTTTTCACTTATTCCTAATTCATCTATAATATGGAGTTGCATTTCTGCATGTTCCCGAAGTCTATTAAATGACATTCCAAGTGACTGCATATAATTTAAATAAGACAGTCTTTCGTGATACATGGGATAGGTAATATACCTAATGCGATAATGGCATATTGTGCTAAAATGATTGAATAGTAAATTATGATCACAATACCTCAGGTCGAGACGCCCTATTTCATTTAACCAATTGATGGTTGTACTGATGAAGAATTTGATTTGCTTCTGATTCCTGAAAAGAGAACTTTTTTCTAAGATCTCATCCAGAGTGATAATAGACTTATCTTTATCCTTAAGAGATAAGATATTTACAGTTTCTAGTAAAAGAGATGCAAGAATTTGCAATTCTCTTGTTTGGCATCCTTCCGATTGCTTCCTAACGAGAAAATCTTCTCTTTCCTTTAATAGAGGAACACCTCTATGCTTAAGGAGATTTGATTCACTTTTAAATAATAATTCCAGCATATTGTTTGTGGTTCCATTTGAGGTCCCATAAAAATATGCGTAATTTTATGTAGTGAAAAAATTTCTTATAGATTGATTTACAATATTTTATTCTATTATGCCAACATAAATATAATGCCAACATAAGGAAGGAAGAACTATCTGTTCTGCGGCAATGACGCGTCCGCATACAGGGCTGCCATCGTGTACTCTCTGATAGCCACATGCAAGTCTGCAGAAGTAGACCCTAGAATCTGGATGGAAGATGTCCTGAGTAAAATCTCGTATTATGAAAGGGATGAGAAGAATATGAAAGAACTTCTACCACGTAATTGGGCAAAATTCAATCAAACTCGTTCCGAATAGACACTATGAGTCCGAATTGACTACGAATAGCACCGATTCGGAACTAATTCCCCAAATTTGCAACGTGGTTTACTGAATGCTTACAAATGAATATGAACTCCCATTATATATGATAGCACTTCCACTTGCATAGTTTCCATAACCTTTATCCCAATTTTGATTTTGTACCTTTATTTTACTCTTTAAATTTTGTTCCAGTTCAGTCATATATTCAAACCTCATTAAAAAAGATGTATTAACTCTATTTTCTATTTCAAGGTCTGTAAAACAACTATCGGGTAAGCATCCTGTTTTTTTCGCAAATTCATAATCTTTTTCACTATATTCAAAATCCAAAAAGTTCCATGAATCAATAACACTATAAGAATTTTCGTTCTTTATAGTATCTTTTTCAACTAACAAAGCTATCTCTCTTTTAGGTGAAATAAGTTCTACTGCAACTTTAAAAAGGGAATCTCCACGACTTATAATATTAGTAATTTTATAGTCTGAATAGTTATAACATTTGTAATCATTCATAGTTTTTGGAGAATCACCTGGCTTAATTAAAAGGTTGTCATTAATGCTTATTGAATCATGATTAGCCATTTCTTCTAAGTATTTTTGAACGCATTCTTTTACTTCTGGATACTTACTACACGAAGTTAGACATAACATTCCCACGAGTATATAAATTTTCCACATACGCATATTGATAATTAAAATTTTTGCGAAGATAACAAAATAGATTGAGCAGTCGAATAATTTCTTTTTGAATTAGTTATCAGTAAGATTTGTACTCAACTGTTGTGAATTTTGCAATAAATGCTTTATGAGTCTTTTCGTTTTTTAAATTATCTGTTATCTTGGTGAATGAGAAGTATAAAAAATAAATAAAAATGAAACTAAAAAGCTTGCAGTTCATTTTCTTTTTGTTTGTGTCATTCGTGGTACGTGTTGTAGATTGTGTCATAAATGTGTCATATATAAAAGAAAAAGGAGCTAAGTTTATCACTTAACTCCTTCATTTTCACCAGTCGGGGTGACTGGATTCGAACCAGCGACCACACGCCCCCCAGACGCGTACTCTAACCGGGCTGAGCTACACCCCGAATTGCGAGTGCAAAGGTAACGCTTTATTTTGAATATCCAAATGAATTTTCAGGAATTGTTACGTTACGTGTCTTACTTTCTGTAAAGGCATACTCGTTGGAAAGAGTGAAAGTATGCTTTTACAGAATGAAGGCCAGCCGGTTATCCCATCGTTTCGCTATAGAAGTCCAGCAGTTCGTAAATTTCCTCCTGGCTGGCCGTCTGATTGATGCGGATATCTCCTATTTCTCCCAAGAGAGTAAAATTGATGCTTCCTGCAGCCGCATTTTTCTTGTCATGCTTCATATATTCATACAGGCATTCGTAATCGTTGCAGGTAAAGGGGAATTTCCCGTAATTTTCCTTGATGAAATAAAGTGTCTGGTGCATCTTGTCTTTGGGAAAACCTGTCTTCAGAGCCGACAGATACAGTTCGCATACGATTCCCCAGGCTACAGCGTAACCGTGCAGTACCGGATGTTCCCGTTTCAAGGCAAAGCTTTCGAAAGCATGGCCGATAGTATGTCCCAGATTCAGGGCTTTCCGGATACCTTTTTCGAACGGGTCTTGTGCTACGATGTCTTCTTTTACCTGTACCGAGCGTCCTACCAGTTGTTGCAGACGCGCATAATCAATGTTGGTAAGGTCGAAGTTCAGCAGTTCAGCCCAATGAGTGGTATTGCTGATGAGTCCGTGTTTCAGCATCTCTGCATAGCCGGACAGGATATTTGCGTGATCGAGTGTCCGCAGAAATTCACAGTCTATCAGTACCTGATCGGCCGGAGCGAAAGCACCGATTTCATTTTTCAGCCCGTTGAAGTTGATTCCGGTTTTTCCTCCTACGGCAGCATCTACCATGGAGAGTAAGGTCGTAGGAATGTTGATGTATGAGATGCCCCGTTTGAAGGTTGCAGCCGCAAAACCACCCAAATCGGTAACCATACCGCCTCCCAGATTAATCAGTAGAGAATGCCGGGTAGCGCCTCGGGTACTCAACTGAGTCCAGACATAGGCCAGTGTTTCCAGGTTCTTGTGGATGTCTTCTACGCCGATACAGAACAGTTCGGCTCCCTGTATGCAGGGGAAAGAGGCTATGAGGGGATAACACATTTCGCGCGTGTGTTCGTCGGTGAGGACGAAAAGTTTGTCGAACGAGTGGGAGGTGACAGCTTTCTCCAGATCCTGCCGCAGGTCCGTACAGATAATGACTTCTTGTTTGCTCATAAGATGAATGCATGTTTTATTGCGCAAAAATAGAAAAAAAGTCAGATGAGGATGTCAGAAAGATAACATTTAATTATTTTTGTGGACAAATTTTAATGAAATGTAATTATGAAAGGAATTTTACCTGTTCCGTGCAGAGTGGCAGGCTATGCACTTCTGCTGCTGGCTGTTTTTGTGCCGATGTTGATGTATATGTTTGGTATGGTGCACGATGGCAATCTGGTGCTTGTCAAACTGGGAATGAAACTGGTTATTTGGGTATCTTTATTCATGGTCTTTCTGGCAAAGACCAAGGATGAGAATGAAGTGACAGGAAGTTTGCGTCTGAAAGCGATGAAATATGCGCTTTATGTGTGGGGTATCTATTATGTGGTGGTTCTGGTGAAGGCTGCTATTGATAATGATATGCAGGAGGCCGACAATTCAATCGGTATCGTATATATGGTGATTAATGTCATCTGTTGGGAATTTCAGTTGCAGAAACAGCGGATGGAAAGAACATTCCGTCGTAAATAACTTTTTTTAAGATACGCCTGTTAAACCTTTTCGGCGGATAGGTGTCAAACGGACAACTGAAATAAAAAAATGAAGCAACGACGATGAAAAAGTGGGTAATGGGTATACTGCTGATGTCACTGATGGTGATGTCTGCTTTTGCACAAAGCGGTAGCAGGAGAGTGACGGTGTCGGGTACAGTACTTGATGGAGACGACAAATCGCCTGTCATGCAGGCGACGGTACAGCTCCTTGCACCGAAAGACAGTTCCATGGTGGTAGGAAATGTGACCAATCTGGACGGAAAGTTTTCTTTGTCTGCCAGGCCGGGAGACTATTTACTGAAAATTTCTTTTGTCGGGTATAAGCCGGTATTGAAATCGGTAAAACTGACAAGTGCCCGTCAGCGTTTGAATGTGGGTGAAATCGAGTTGAATTCGGATGCCATCATGCTGGAAGGAGCTGTGATTGTAGCGCAGGCTCCGGAGGTAACGGCTTCGGAAGATACCTTGGTGTACACCAGTTCGGCCTATCGTGTACCGGAAGGTTCGGCACTGGAAGAGCTGGTAAAGAAATTGCCGGGAGCCGAGGTGGATGAAAACGGTACCATTACCATCAACGGCAAGGAAATCAAGAAAATCATGATAGACGGCAAGGAATTCTTTGCGGACGACCCGAACATTGCCATGAAGAACCTTCCCGTAAACATCATCGACAAGATACGTGCCTACGATAAGAAATCGGATATGGCCCGGGTGACAGGCATTGACGACGGTGAAGAAGAAACCGTACTTGACCTGAGTGTGAAGCCCGGTATGAATCATGGCTGGCTGGGAAATGCCGATGTGGCAGCCGGTACAGAAGACCGTTATAGCGGTAAACTGATGGTGAACCGTTTCTGGGGAGACAATCAGTTTACGGTTATCGGATCAATGAACAATGTGAATGACAACGGCTTTCCTGGCGGTGGCGGTGGCGGCCGATGGGGTGGTCAGAACGGACTGAATGCCGTGAAAATGGGTGGTTTCAATTTTGCGACCAAAAGTGAAAAACTGGAAACAGGTGGTAGTGTGAACTTTAATTATAGGGATGCCGATATCCAGAGCAAGACGAATTCAGAAACGTTTATTTCCAGCGAAACCAGTTCATTCAAGAATGCCCTGACTGCGAACCGGAACAAGACCACGAACTTGACAGCCGATTTCCGTATCGAATGGAATCCGGATACTTTGACTACCGTACTTGTCCGTCCACGGTTGACCTACGGAAAAACAAACAATGCCAGTGATTCGAAATCGTATACGTTCAATGCAGACCCCGAACACGATACCGATGAACTGATGAATGCTGAGGATTTGACATCCTTGGTTCCGGAAGAAAACATCATCAATACCATTGTCCGTAATTCTTTGAGTAAGAGTGATGATGTATCAGCGGGAGGTTCCTTGATGCTTAACCGTCGTTTGGGTAAACCCGGCCGTAACATCAACTTCCGTGGTACTTATAATTATACCAACAGCGAAAGCGAACAGTTCTCTACATCAACGACAGAATATTATCAACAGACGCTTGAAGAGCAGTTGGAAATCTTGAACCGATATATCACAACACCGACAAAGTCGTATAATTATTCGTTGCGTTTCACTTACAGTGAACCGATTTTTAAAGGTGGTTTCCTTCAGTTCAGTTATAATTTCCAGTATAGCAAGTCGAAGACAGACAATTCGACCTACGATATGCCGAATGGCTGGACTATCCCTGAAGGGTATCTGACTGATGTGGCTGTGTTCAATCCGGATTTAAGTAAGACGGCAGAATACGATTACTATAACCACCAGGCAGATGTGCAGTTTCGTTGGATTCGTGAAAAGATGCAGTTGAATGTCGGAGGTTCTTTCCAGCCTCAGAATACCAAATTGTCTTACAAGCAGGGAGATTTGGATACAGCGGTAGTCAGAAAGGTCTTCAATTTTACACCGACCCTGGACTTCCGGTATAATTTTTCAAAGACCAGTCAGTTGCGTGTGAATTACCGGGGAAGAAGTTCACAGCCGAGCATGACAGACATGTTGCCGATTGTAGACGATACAGACCCCTTGGATATCCGTGTGGGAAATTCAGGATTGAAGCCTTCCTTCACCAACTCGTTGATGGTATTCTATAACATGTTCAACCCGGAAAAGCAACGGGGGGTCATGACCCATTTGCGTTTCCAGAATGTATTGAACAGCATCAGTAACCGCCGTCAGTATAACGAAGAAACCGGTGGATACGTTACGATGCCGGAAAATATCAACGGAAACTGGAACCTGTTCGGTATATTGGGAACAAATACCGCATTGCGCAACAAGAAATTTACCATCAATACCTTTACGATGTCACGTTTCAACAATATCGTCAGCTATATCAGTGATGAGGACCTGATGAATCAGGCCGACAAGAACAAGACTCGTCAGCTGACTTTGTCCGAGCGTCTGCGCGGAACGTATCGCGGTGACTGGTGGGAGTTCTCTTTGAACGGATCGTTGAACTATACGCGTACACGTAACAACTTCCAGAAAGAAAATAACATGGATACCTATCAGTTCTCTTACGGTGCCAGTACCAATGTGAATCTGCCGTGGAACATGTCCATTTCTACAGATATCTCTCAGAACTCACGTCGGGGATATGCAGATGCCAGCATGAACCGTGACGAACTGATTTGGAATGCACAGATTTCGCAGAATTTCCTGAAAGGGAATGCGGCAACTGTAAGTATCCAGTTCTATGATATTCTGAAGAATCAGAGCAACGTAAGCCGTACCATCAGTGCTGCCATGCGTCAGGATACAGAGTATAATGCAATCTACAGCTATTGTATGGTTCACTTCATTTACCGCTTGAATCTTTTCGGTGGGAAGGGTGCCCGTCCGGAGATGGGACCTGGTGGCCGTGGAGGATTCGGAGGCCCGGGTGGCTTTGGTGGTCCTGGCCGTCGTCGTTTCTGACAATAATACTGCTTTTGTTCATAGAAGGTTTACTTGGCTTTTAAGGCCGGGTGAACCTTTTTTTGTGCCGGTATAGACGAGTTTCGGAAAATAGTCGTAATTTTGTTGAAAAGCAATGCCTATGACTGATTTCTCCTTACTTGGTGAAGCTGCTTATGTAGTTTTCTACATTTTATATTTCAGCTTGATTTTCAGTATAGCTCTGGTCATTATTCTCGATAACCGGAATCCGGTCAAGACAATGGCTTGGATTCTTGTGCTTTTCTTTTTGCCGGTTGTCGGTCTTGTCTTTTATTTCTTCTTTGGGCGTAGCACGCGTAAGGAACGTCTCATCAGCCGGAAAGGGTACAGCAGGTTACGGAAACGTCCGATGGCTGAATTCCAGGCGCAGCTTTCTCTTCCGGTTTCGAAAGACCAGCATATCCTGATGGGATTCTTCAGGCGTACTTGTAATGCACTGACGTTTGAGGGGAATGCCCTGGCTATCCATACGGATGGAGCTTCCATGTTGCTGGATCTGATACGTGAGGTATCGAAGGCGCGCCACCACATTCATCTGGAATTCTATATATTCGAGAACGATGCTACCGGCAGATTGTTGCGGGATATTCTGATTGACAAGGCACGTGAGGGGGTGAAGATACGTGTGCTCTACGACGATGTGGGCTGCTGGAAAGTGGATCGTGCCTTTTATGAACAGATGCTTTTCGAAGGTATCGATGCCCAGAGTTTTCTGAAGGTACGTTTCCCGCAGTTCACCAGTAAAGTGAATTACCGGAATCACCGGAAGATTGTTGTCATCGACGGTAAGGTAGGTTTTATCGGTGGAATGAACATTGCCGACCGTTACATCAAAGGGACTTCGTGGGGCCCTTGGAGGGACACCCATGTGAAACTGTCCGGTAAAGCCGTGTATGGACTTCAGACGGCTTTTCTTACCGACTGGTATGTAGTGGACCGGACATTGTTGACTGGTGAGGTGTTTTATCCGAAAATGCGGGAAAAAGGAACGGTAGTTGCCCAGATTGTGACTTCAGACCCGGTAGGGGAATGGCGGGAGATGATGCAGGGCATTATGATGGCAATCAGCAGTGCACGGAAGTATTTCTATGTGCAGACACCATACCTGCTTCCTACAGAGCAGATATTGACCGCACTGCAGACTGCGGCCTTGGCCGGAATCGACGTCAGGATCATGATACCCAAGAAGGCCGATACCTGGTTGACTCATAAGGGATCTTTTTCTTACCTGGATATGTTGATGAAGGCCGGTGTACGGATTTACCTGTACCGGAAAGGATTCCTGCATTCCAAGCTGATGGTATCGGACGACCGGTGGAGTACGGTCGGTTCGACCAACATGGATTTCCGGAGTTTCGAACATAATTTTGAAGCCAATGCTTTCTTCTATGACAAGGAGACAGCATTGGCTTTGAAAAATATCTTTCTGGAAGACCAGAAGAAATGCATGTTTCTGGTACCGAAAATGTGGGCGGCCCGTTCCTGGAGCAATCGTTTTACAGAGTCTGTGGTTCGGCTGCTGGCTCCGCTCCTCTGAAGAATGAGAAGTTTACACTGCCATAGTGCCGGTGTTCTATAAAATGAGGGTCATTTTCGAAACTGAGGTCTTTCCCGTGTTCCAGAACGAAAAGTCCGTCGGGTTTCAACAGGTTATAGCGGAAGACCAGTGAAGGGATTGTTTCCAGCTCTTTCAAGGCATAGGGCGGGTCGGCGAAGATGAAATCGAACTGTTCTCCGCACCGTTCCATGTACTTGAATACGTCTCCGCGTATCGGAAGGCATTTGTCGGTCTTCACTCCTTTCATGACCTTGCAGATGAAGGCATAGTGTTGCGGGTCTTTTTCTACTGATATGACCCGGTCGCATCCACGTGAAACCAGTTCGATGCTGATGCTGCCTGTGCCGGCAAACAAGTCGAGGGCCGTTACATGATCTTCAAAATCCAGGTAATTGTTCAGTACATTGAACAGGTTTTCTTTGGCAAAGTCTGTTGTCGGACGTGCTTTGAATGTATGGGGAACATCAAAACGTCTCCGTTTATAAATACCGCTGATTACTCGCATGATATCAAGGATTGCATGTCAAACGGAATCTCTTCGATACGGCTGGCTTCCGAGTCGTTGAATTCCGCCTGGGGGTTAATAATGTATACGTGTCTCAGGTAAGGCTGCAGCATTTGCTGCAGTTCTTTCTTGGGCTGGTTTCCGGCCAGATGCAGTTCGTCCCGTTCCTGGTCGTAACCCAGTTCTTTCCATACGTTGAGTATGTAGTAACATTGGTCGGCCGTTTCTCTGATGGAATAAGTGTTCAGCAGTAACGGTTTCCCTTTGTCGAAGGCCAACACGTCGATGGAGGCGGGATGGAGGTTGGCAAAGAGTTTCCGGTTGTTCCCTTGCTTGCTTCGGGCAGCCAGGTATTCTATCTGCGGACTGATGGCTGCAAAGAAACGTGCTTCCGGAAATTTCTCTGACAGGAACACGTGAGTCAGTTTGTCAAGCGAAAAGAGGACCACTGAATTGCTTCTTCCCAATATATTGCACAGAATGACTTCGTTATTTTGTCTGGGCAGGTTCTGATAGAAAAGTGTATCCATCTGTTCGTCCTCGTACAGCTCCAGGGGAACAGGAGTATATCGCGACGAATGTATCAGCAGGTTGGTCTGGCGGTAAGGAAGTGAAAGTTCTTCGGTCTCTGCCAGAAAAGACTTCACGTTGGCCGCCAGTGAATGCTGGGTATGGATGGGGTATGGCTGGAAATAGAAGTCGCTGCCACCCAAGGGATTGTAGATAGAAAAAGAAAATCCATCCGCGCTCAGGCGGATGGATAATGTATATTGGTCCGATTTGCTTAAATCGATACGTTCAGTCATTTTTTATGTAATAGAGGAGATTATTCCCAGTTACCTGCGTTGTTGTTCGGCTGTTCGATATCACCGACTCTCAAACCGCAGTACTTGTTCATCTTAGTCTGCAAGTCTTTCAGATTAAGCAATTCCTGTTCGTTGATTCCGCTCAAATAAGTTTCGTAAGGAACCTGAGCCTGGAACAAGTTCAGAGGAGCACCTGTTTCTGTAGTATCTTTGCGGATAGCCAGTTCAAACTTGTTGCCATTTCCGTAAGGAACGAACGGCAGAGAGTCTGCAACGAATCCTTTCGGGAAGATAGTATCCATAACGGCTACCCATACAGTATCACGACGGAAGTTTTCCAGACCGGCAGCCTTTACTTCGTCCCATTTACCGGTACGTTTTGCCTTCTGGATCATTTCCATAGCTTTCTTTTCAGTCATACCACCATTCAATTGGTCGTCTGTCAAAGAACCTTCCTTCATGATGAACGGAACCTTGGCTGTTTTAACGAAAGTAATCAAGGTATCCCAGTTGTCTGTATAGCATTGGTGTGCTGTACGATATTCTTGTTGTGCTTTACGAATATCGATCAAACGAGCGATAATCGCTTTTTCTCGGATGTCTTTTTCTTTAGTGAAGTTGATAGGGCCCATGATACTGCCGTAGCAGATATACACTAAGCAGATTACGCAGACGGCTAATACAAGATTAATAACTGTTTTCATGATAATATTATTTTTTTAGTTTATATTCGTATCGCAAAAATAAATAAATAAATTTATTCACGTCAAACTTATGTAAACTTTTTCTACTGCATTATGTTAATTGATGATTTGACGCAGCAAATTAAGCGAAATTTTTTGTATAAACCAACAGATGAGCAAGAATTTGCAATGAAATCTTTTGCAGAATTTCTCTTTTCAGGAAATCAGGAGGGAATATTCTTGCTGAAAGGGTATGCAGGTACCGGAAAAACAACCCTAATCGGCGCATTGGTAAAGACCCTTGACCTGCTGAAGTGGAAGTGTGTGCTGCTGGCACCTACCGGGCGGGCGGCCAAAGTCTTTTCCCGCTATGCGCAACACCCTGCCTATACCATCCATAAACGTATCTACCGGCAGCGGACTTTCTCGAATGAGACAGACAATTTTACGCTCAATCAGAATTTGTACCAGCATACCTTGTTTATCGTCGACGAGGCTTCCATGATTTCGAACGACGGTCTTTCCGGAATGTCGTTCGGAACCGGACGGTTGCTGGATGATTTGATTCAGTACATTTACGGCGGACAGGGGTGCCGGCTGATGCTGGTGGGAGATACGGCCCAGCTTCCTCCGGTAGGTGAAGAAGAGAGTCCGGCCTTGATGAAGGAAATATTACAAGGATACGGGCTCGTGCCGACGGAATGTGTGCTGACACAGGTGGTGCGTCAGATGAACGACTCAGGCATCCTTTACAATGCGACTTTGTTGCGCCGTTACATTACGGAAGATTTCGGCTTTGATTTGCCTCGTATCCGGGTAGGCGGTTTTCCGGATATCCGGATTTTGCCGGGAAGTGAATTGATAGAAGCCATCAATGAGTGTTACGATAAGGTAGGGATGGATGAAACCATGATTATCTGCCGTTCGAATAAACGGGCTAACCTTTATAATAACGGTATCCGGAATACCATTCTTTACCGGGAGGATGAACTGAATACGGGCGAGCTGCTTATGGTGGCTAAGAACAACTATTTCTGGGGAAAGGATTGCAAGGAGGTGGACTTCATAGCCAACGGTGACATTGCGGTAGTTCGTCGTGTGCGTCGTGTGCGCGAGATGTATGGCTGTCGTTTCGCCGACGTGGTGCTCGAATTTCCGGATTACGAGAACCTGGAACTGGAGGTGAAGATTCTGCTGGATACTTTACACTCGGATGCCCCTTCGTTTCCTAAAGAACAGAACGACAAGCTGTTTTATACCATCCTGGAGGATTACGCCGATTTGCCGACCAAACGCGAGCGGATGAAGAAGATGAAGGAAGACCCTCATTACAATGCCTTGCAGGTAAAATATGCTTATGCGGTAACCTGTCATAAGGCTCAGGGCGGACAGTGGCAGCGGGTTTTCCTGGATCAGGGATATATGACCGAGGAGATGCTGACTCCGGATTATTACCGTTGGCTTTATACGGCCTTTACCCGTGCTACCGAGGTCTTGTATCTGGTGAACTGGCCGAAGGCGCAGACGGAAGAAGCCGAATGAAGAAAACGAACTCGTGTCCGGATGAATTTGCCCGTTCGTTTGACTAAGAACGCCCGTTCGTTTCAATGAATACGTCCGTTTGTTTTGTGGAATGCGTCCGTTCGTTTTGGAAGAGACGGATGCTTGACTGAAATCCGATAAAAAGTAACGGCCCTGTCTTTCGGAAAGGCAGGGCCGTTGTAAGGTTTTATCGGTCATGTGCCGTAAACGGTTGTTCACGGTACATGAAGAATACGATTATAATCCGGCAAGTTCGATGATCTTGTCGACTGCAGCATTCAGACCGTCGATGTTCTTACCACCGGCAGTCGCAAAGTGAGGTTGTCCTCCACCACCACCTTGAATCAGTTTGGCGGCTTCTTTCACCAGAGCACCGGCTTTCAGACCTCCAGCCACAAGATTGTCGCTCAGCATGACGGTCAATGTCGGTTTTCCTTCGAACTGGGTTCCGGCAACGAAGAAAAGGTTTTCCGTGATTTCACCTCTCAGTTGGAATGCGATGTTCTTGACTGCTTCAGGGCTAGTCATCAATGCGCAGAGTTTGATAAGTTTGACTCCGTTCACTTCCTTGATGTTGCTCAAGAGTCTTTCCTTCATCTGTGCCTGCTTTTCTTTCTTGAATTCTTCCATCTGTTTCTTCAGACCGGTATTCTCGTCGATGGCCTTGCGGATGGAATTGGCCAGGTCGGGAGCGTTGTTGAACAGGGACTTCAATTCACGCAGGGTATCCTGGAATCCGTCCAGCATTTCTTCTACGCGGGCACCTGTAATGGCTTCGATACGGCGTACACCGGCTGCGACAGAACTTTCAGACAAGATTTTCACCATACCGATGTTTCCGGTAGCGGCTACATGGGTACCACCACAGAATTCGATGGACGAACCGAACTGGATGACACGGACATGGTCGCCGTACTTTTCGCCGAACAAGGCGATGGCGCCCAGTTCCTTCGCTTCCTCGATAGGAATGTTACGGTATTCCTTCAGTGGAATGTTGGCACGAATCTTGGCGTTGACAAGGTGTTCTACCTGACGTATTTCTTCGTCGGTCACTTTCTGGAAGTGTGAGAAGTCGAAACGGAGTGAGTTCGGAGTAACCAATGAACCTTTCTGTTCTATATGGTCGCCCAGCACTTCGCGCAACGCTTCATCCAGCAAGTGTGTACAAGAGTGGTTGGCTGCACAGGCTGCACGTTTGTCGGTATCTACACAGGCCATCATCGGAGCATCCAGGTGTTCCGGCAATTTCTTGGCGATGTGGATCGGCAGGTTGTTTTCTTTCTTCGTATCGATGATGTCGATGGTTTCGAATTCACTGACGATGACACCGGTATCGCCCACCTGACCTCCGCTTTCTGCATAGAACGGAGTCTTGTCGAGTACAATCTGATACAGCGTCTGGTTTTTCTGCTTGATCTGGCGGTAGCGCAGGATGCTGGTTTCGTACTCGGTATAGTCATAACCTACAAATTCGGTTTCACCTTCTTTCAGTACCACCCAGTCGCCGGTTTCTACAGCGGCTGCGTTACGGGCACGCTGTTTCTGTTTCTGCATTTCGGCTTCAAAACCAGCTACATCGGCAGTCAGACCGTTTTCACGCAGAATCAGTTCGGTCAAGTCGAACGGGAAACCGAAGGTATCGTACAAGGTAAAGGCGTCTACACCGCTGATTTCGGTCTTTCCGGCAGCTTTGGTATCAGCCATGACCTTGTCCAGCAGACGTATACCTGTTTCCAACGTACGCAGGAAGGCTTCTTCTTCTTCCTTGATGACCTTTTCAATCAGTCCTTGCTGTGCTTTCAGTTCCGGATATGCGCCACCCATATTTTCAATCAGTACAGGAATCAGCTTGTACATGAAAGCCTGTTTCTGGTCGAGGAAGGTATAGGCATAACGTACGGCACGGCGCAGGATACGACGGATTACGTAACCGGCCTTGGCATTAGACGGCAACTGACCGTCGGTGATGGAGAAGGCGATGGTACGGATATGGTCGGCAACCACACGCATGGCGACATCGATTTTCGGATCGTCACCGTATTTCTTGCCGGAAAGGTCACCGATGGCCTTGATGATGGGCTGGAATACATCGGTATCATAGTTGGAAGTCTTTCCCTGCATGGTACGTACCAGACGTTCGAATCCCATACCGGTATCGATTACTCTGGCTGGAAGCGGTTCCAGGCTGCCGTCTGCCTTACGGTTGTATTGCATGAATACCAGGTTCCAGATTTCGATAACCTGCGGATGGTCCTTGTTCACCAGTTCGCGTCCGGGAACTTTGGCCTTTTCTTCTTCCGAGCGGGAGTCGATGTGGATTTCCGAACACGGACCGCATGGACCTGTATCACCCATTTCCCAGAAGTTGTCATGCTTGTTTCCGTTGATGATGTGATCGGCCGGCATGAACTGTTCCCAGTAGGATGCTGCTTCGTTGTCGCGTTCCAGGCCTTCCTCAGGACTGCCTTCGAATACGGTAGCATACAGGTCTTTCGGGTCGATTTTCAGTACATCTACCAGGAATTCCCATGCCCAGCTGATGGCTTCTTTCTTGAAATAATCGCCGAATGACCAGTTACCCAGCATTTCGAACATGGTATGGTGGTATGTATCGTGACCTACTTCTTCCAGGTCATTGTGCTTTCCGCTGACGCGCAGACATTTCTGCGAGTCGGTTACACGTTTGTATTTGGCAGGATGGTTACCCAGGATAATGTCCTTGAACTGGTTCATACCTGCGTTGGTGAACATCAGGGTCGGGTCGTCTTTGATGACCATTGGTGCAGAAGGCACAATCTGATGTCCTTTCGACTCAAAGAATTTGACGAATGAGTCGCGGATTTCATTTGCTGTCAACATACTTCTTATAATGTCTTGTAGTTAATATTCTGAAAATTGATTTGCAAAGATAATCTGTTTTATTATTTTTGTCCGTATGTTTGGCTCAAAAACTTGGGATTTTGTGCCTTAAAAAAATCCAAATCAGGTTTGAATGCGTAAAGTTTATTACATTTATAATCCGAAAACACGTACGTACGACCGGATTTATCCGACGATGCGTCAGCGGGTCTTGAGTTACCTGCGCCGCTTGTTTGTGGGAATGGGGCTGGGAGCCGGCAGCTTTCTTCTGCTGCTGTGGGTCTTCGGTTCTCCTTCGGAGAAGGACCTGAGAGTGGAAAATTCGCGTCTGCTGTCTCAGTATCAGATTCTTTCCTCCCGTTTGGATGAAGCCCAGAGTGTGATGCTGCGCTTGCAGCAGCGTGATGATAACCTGTATCGTGTCATGATGCAGGCCGACCCGGTGCCTGAAGAATTGCGTTCGGCCAGTTACCGGCGTACCAACCGTTACGAGGAACTTCAGGATTTGGCCAGTGCCGACCTGGTCATCAATACCACCCAACAGATGGACCGTCTGTCGCGAGAAATCTATATCCAGTCAAAATCTTTTGATGAGGTGGTGGAACTTTGTAAAAAGCACGATGACATGTTGGCCAGTATCCCCGCCATCCAGCCGGTGTCTAACAAGAACCTGAAGCAGACCGCTTCGGGGTATGGTACCCGTATCGACCCTATCTACAAGACAGTGAAATTCCATGCCGGAATGGATTTTTCGGCGAATGTCGGGACGCCTGTCTATGCCACCGGAAACGGAAAGGTAGTGAAAGCCGGTTGGGAAGGACTTTATGGAAACTGTATTGACATTGACCACGGTTTCGGTTACGTCACCAAATATGCTCACCTGAGTAAGATTAAGGTAAGGGCGGGACAGCAGGTGATGCGAGGAGAGATAATCGGTGAGGTGGGCAGTACAGGAAAGAGTACAGGTCCGCATTTGCATTATGAAGTGCATGTGAAGGGACAGATTGTGAATCCGGTGAACTATTATTTTATGGATTTGAGTGCCGACGATTATGACAAGATGGTGGAAATCGCGGCCAACCATGGTAAGGTGTTCGATTAATCTTGTAGGTAATTATGGCATTGAAAGCAGATAAAGAACTGAAGTTGTATTATTCCATCAGCGAGGTAGCGAAAATGTTCGGAGTAAACGAGTCGTTGCTCCGGTATTGGGAAAAGGAATTTCCCATGATTGCTCCCAAAAAGGCCGGTGGGAATATACGCCAGTACCGGAAGGAAGATATCGAGAATATCCGGCTGGTATATCATCTGGTGAAAGAGAAAGGAATGACGCTGGCGGGTGCCAAACAGCGTCTGAAGATGAACAAGGAAACTACCATGAATACGGCTGAAATTCTGGAACGTCTGAAGGAGATAAAAAAAGAGCTCCTCAGCATGCGCAAGGAGCTCGATTATTTGACTTGAGATAGCTTTTTCAGTCGGTCAGTTGTCCGTCGAAGTTCTCGATACGGGTTACCCGCTTGATGTTTTCCACCTTCTTCAGGTTTTCGCAGATGGTGTTCACATCGTCTACATCGTGTACGAAAAGCTGGATTCTTCCTTCGAAGATACCATCGTTTGATTCGATGTACAGCTTGTGGATGTTTACGTTCAGTTGCTGTGAAATAATCTGTGTAACCTGATTCAGCACACCGATGGCATCAATACCTTTTATATATACGTTTACAGGGAAGTTCAGTGCTTTCCCGATTTCCCATTGTACGGCCAGCAGCCGGTTCCCGAAGCTGGTCTTCAGCTGTGAAGCAATCGGGCATTGGCGTTTATGGATGATAATCCGGTTGTTGTCATCGATATATCCCAGGACGTCATCCCCCGGAATCGGTTTACAGCAGTCGGCTATGATATAGTTCTTCTGAATGGCATCCGGAGTCAGCTTGATGATTTTCTTCTTGTCTATATCCAGTTGGGCAGGTTTCTCTTCTGCCTGTTTTTCGCTCGATGTTCCGTTCCCCTTGTTCTTGTTGCCGCCAAAGGCGAAAGAAATGTATTTCTTCCAGTTGTTCTGGGTAGGTCTCTCTTTCAGTTCATTGACTTCGTTGTTGCCCAGCAGGATAATCTTTTTTCCGATTTTCAGTGCCAGCTCATCCACATCTTTCACGCTGTGCATGGCGCATAGTTTCGAGATGTTGGTTTCGTTCCATTCCAGTCCTTCCTTCTTGAAGAAGTCGTGCAGCATGTCTTCTCCCTGCATCTGCAGTTCCTTGTTTTCCCGCTTCAGGATGGCCAGAATCTTGGCTTTGGCTTTGGCTGTCGTAGCGAAGTTAATCCACGAAGGTTGTACTTTCTGCGACTTGGAAGTCAGAATTTCCACCTGGTCTCCGCTTTGCAGTTTATGGCTTAGCGGAACCAGCTTGTGATTGACTTTGGCTCCGATACAGTGGCTTCCCAGGAAAGTATGGATAGAAAAGGCGAAGTCAAGTGCCGTACTGTTCTGAGGCATGGTCTTGATTTCACCCTTCGGTGTAAATACAAAGATTTCTGAAGCAAACAGATTCAGCTTGATGGTATCCAGGAAATCCAGGGCGTCCGGTTGGGGGTCGTCCAGAATTTCTTTGATGGTCTTCAGCCATTTGGACAGTTCGCCTTCATCTTCGCTTCCGCCTCCTTCCTTGTATTTCCAGTGGGCGGCGAAGCCTTGTTCGGCTACGTCGTTCATGCGCTCGCTACGTATCTGCACTTCAATCCATTGTCCCTTGTTGCTCATCAGGGTGACATGCAGTGCCTGATATCCGTTGGCTTTCGGATGGCTTACCCAGTCGCGCAGGCGGTCCGGATGTGGCTTGTAGATTTTTGAAATGGATACGTAGATGTTGAAGCAGTCGTTCAGTTCTTCCTCTTCAGAGCGTGGTGTGAAGATGATTCGGACAGCCAGAATGTCGTATATTTCTTCGAAGGTGATATGCTTGGCCTGCATCTTGTTCCAGATGGAATAAGGTGACTTGATGCGTGCCAGAATCCGGTAGGGGATTCCCATCTTGTCCAGTTGCGCACGGATAGGGGCTGTGAACTCTTCGAACACGGTGTCACGTTCGGCCTGTGTGGCTTTCAGTTTTTCTTCTATCTGGTGATAGGTTTCAGGATGTTCGTACTTGAAGCTCAGGTCTTCCAACTCGGTCTTGATGCGGTTCAGGCCCAGTCGGTTGGCCAACGGTGCATAGATGTATAGGGTTTCTCCTGCAATCTTATACTGCTTGCTTGGCAGCATGGACCCTAAGGTACGCATGTTATGCAGACGGTCGGCAATCTTAATCAGAATGACGCGGATGTCATCATTCATGGTCAGCAGCAGCTTCTTGAAGTTTTCGGCTTGGGCAGAAGCGCGGTCACCAAAGATACCACCGGAAATCTTGGTCAGTCCGTCTACAATCTGTGCGATTTTCGGGCCGAACAGGTTCTCGATGTCTTCTACGGTATAGTCTGTATCTTCGACAACGTCATGCAGTAAGGCTGCACAGATGGAAGTAGAGCCCAGTCCGATTTCTACGCATGCGATACGGGCTACTGCCAGAGGATGCAGGATATAAGGTTCGCCCGAACGGCGTCTCACCCCTTTGTGTGCCTGTTTGGCGAAGTTGAATGCTTTGGTTATGATTTCTACTTTCTTCCGATGTCTACTTTCCAGGTATCTGTCAAGCAGCTCATTAAAGGCCGCATTGATTTGTTTCTCATCGTTTTGTTCTTGCATTAATGTATCATCCGTCATAGTGCTTACTCTCCATTCTATCAATAATGCAAAAATAAGGAAAATAAATAATTATGCAAGTGTTTCACGAAGACAATCGGAAACACTTGCATAATTTTCTTTTCCTATCGGATTCTGAGGGATTTTCCGGCCCGGATGTTGTTTCCTCTGAGGCCGTTCAACCGGCGTAACTGGCTTACACTGACACCGTATTTGGCGGCTATGCCTCCCAAGGTGTCACCTTGGCGGATGCGGTAGTAAACGGCCTTTCCGCTTTTACCCTTTTTGGCGGACGTGCTTTGTGTTTCCGCTTTGACCGTGACACGGCGGGTCTGGTAGATTTCCGGTTTATAGTTGTAAATGGAATCTTCGTTTTCGAGGAACCTGCTGATGATGCTGTTCGGCAGACGGAGCGCGTAAGGCTCTGTGCTGAGCGGAATGATGTCTTTCTTGAACTCCGGATTCAGTGAACGCAGCTCATCGATGTTGATTTTGCAGACATCGGCCACTTGGTTCAGGTTCAGGTTGCGGGTGATATGGATGGTATCGGTTCCTTCGGGCAACCGCATTTCCAGTGGGCTGATATTATGTTCACAGTAATAGTTCATGATATAATTGGCGGCGATGAAGGCCGGAACATATCCCCGGGTTTCACTGGGCAGATAGTTGTAGATTTTCCAGAAATCGGTTTCTCCTCCTGCCCGACGGATAGCCTTGTTGATGGTACCCGGTCCGCAGTTATAGGCCGCCAGGACAAGGTTCCAGTCGTGATAGATTTCATACAGGTCTTTCAGGTAGCGGGCTGCCGCATAGGTCGATTTGATAGGGTCTCTTCGTTCATCTACCAGGCTGTTGACTGTCAGTCCGTAAAGTTGTCCGGTACGTAGCATGAACTGCCAGAGTCCTACCGCTCCCTGGCGTGAAGTCGCTATCGGGTTTAGCGCTGATTCGATGACCGGGAGGTATTTCAACTCCAGCGGGAGGTCATTCAGGTCGAGTGCTTCCTCAAAGATGGGCATGTAGAAATTGTTGGCGCTCAACATGAATGCTACTTTCTGGCGCAAGCGAATGGCATACATGTCGATGAATTTCCGTACAATATCGTTGTAGGGCATTTCGATGATGGCTGGAATACGTTGTAACCGGGCGATGTAGGCGGAGTCGCTTACTTCCGGATTGTCCTGTGTCATGGTACAGTTTTCAGCAGGATTGATATAATGCTTGGAAATCCAGTCCAGGTACAGGCTGTCTGTTTCCGAAAGCATACCTGCCGGAAGGTCTATGATTTCCTCTTCTCCTGTTTCTGTGCGTACAGTAATGCTTTTCTCATTTTGTTGTGCACAAAGTGTAGAAGCACTGATGAATGTCAGAAGGCTGATGACTAGTTTTTTCATGGTCTTTAAAATTTGATACTACACCGTATACCGATAGCTTCGGGATAACCACGGTGTACATCGTTAAACACTGCAGGTTCGAATGTCATACTCAAATCTTTGGAGATATCGAAGTCGGACAACTCGGCATCTACATAGGCATCGATGACTGAAAGCAGATAGACACCTATGAATACGAAGACACTTAAGTCGCGCTGTCGCCGGTAAGCGTCTTTTTTCCTTTTGAAGGTAGATTGGAAGTATTCCAGTTGCCGATTGACATCTTCTACGGTATAGCCGGGTGGAAGGAAATCCAGGTAACTGTCCTGACTGGGGTTGTTACTCATGATATCCTGATAGGCTTGTGAATAGTCTTTGTACATCTGGGAGTTCCAGGTCAGGGCATAGGCACATCCTACAAATCCTCCGTAAATGATGGGAAGTTTCCAGTATTTACGGTTGTAGATTTGGCCTGCTCCGGGGAGTACCATTGCCAGCCAGACAGATTTGTTGGAATTAGGTATCCAACGCTTTTTAGGAACTTCCATGGTTGCCTGCTGCTGGAGGGAATCGTTCTTGTGAGCCAGTAAAGCAGTATCGACCGGTGCTTCCATGGACCGGAGGATGGCTTCGCGATTGATGTCGATACTGTCCATTAAGGCCAGGCTGTCGGCGATGTGCTGCTGGCGGATAGAATCTGCGTCTAGCAGACCTGCCCGATGTTTTCGTGCCCTTTGTGCGGATACCTCGGTATGGCTGCATAAGATGACACTGAAGGCCAGGAACAAATATAAGATGTATGTATATTTATGCTGTTTCAATGTTGTCCTTTATTTATTCGGTTGATTTCAAGGAATCCAGAATCTCCATGATACGTTCCAGATCTGTTTCGTTATCGAAAGGAATACTGATTTTTCCTTTTCCCTTCGGGCTGCATGACAATTGTACCTTTGTTCCGAAAAAGTTGCACAGGTGATCCTGCAACAACGTATATTCTTCGGAGAGCTTGCACCCTTTAGGGGAAATCTTTTTTCCTCCGGATTCAATCGTTTCACCCGCCGAAAGCGATTTGACGATTTCTTCTACTTTTCTTACAGAATATCCTTGGGTGATGATTTCATTGAAAATTCGGATCTGGGCCTTCGGGTCATCCAGTGCCAACAAGGCTCTGGCGTGTCCCATGTCGATTTCCTTGTTTTTCAAGGCCATCTGGATGGGAGCAGGCAACTTCAACAGGCGGATATAGTTGGCAATGGTAGCTCGTTTTTTACCGACCCGTTCACTCAGACGCTCTTGGGTCAGGTCATATTGTTCAATCAGATGCTGGTAGGCCAATGCGATTTCCAGTGAGTTCAGGTCTTCCCGCTGGATGTTTTCTATCAGAGCCATTTCCATGACGTGCTCATCATTGGCCGTGCGTATATAGGCCGGGATGCTTTGCAGTCCTGCCAGAATAGAGGCTCTGTAACGGCGTTCACCGGCAATAATCTGATAGGAGTCTTCGCTCATCTGCCGCAGGGTAATCGGTTGGATAATCCCGATTTCTGCGATGGAATCAGCCAGTTCCTGTAAGGCGATGGGATCAAATTCACGGCGGGGCTGGTTCGGATTGACCGAAATCTTGCTCAGCTCTATCTCGTTGATAGAAGAAGAACCTGACGTCTTGACCTCATCGTTGGATATCAGCGCGTCAAGCCCTCGGCCTAATGCAAATTTTTTCTGTACTGCCATATTTGTTTTTTATGTTTCAAGCAGATACAGGGAATTCCAGAACTTTCCCGGGGTACGGGAGTCTGTGTACCGGAGATTCTCTGTACGGCTTTTATTTATTCTTGTTAATAATTTCGTTGGCCAAGGCCAGGTGGTTTTTGGCGCCGGTAGATTCCGCATCGTACAAGATGGCCGGTATACCGTGGCTCGGAGCTTCGCTCAGTTTTACATTCCGCTGGATGATGGTCTTGAATACCAGTTCCTGGAAATGCCGTTTCACCTCGTCATAGATCTGGTTGGCCAGACGGAGGCGGGAATCGAACATTGTCAGCAGGAAACCTTCTATTTCCAGTGACGGGTTCAGCTTCGTTTTGATGATTTTGATTGTGTTCAGCAGTTTGCTGATTCCTTCCAATGCGAAGTATTCACATTGCACCGGAATGATAACCGAGTCTGCCGCTGTCAGGGCATTGATGGTAATCAGTCCCAATGAAGGCGAGCAGTCTATCAGGATGTAATCGTATTCGCTTTTGATGGATTCTAGCGCATGTCTTAATATTTTCTCACGGTTCTCCAGGTTCAGCATTTCTATTTCTGCACCTACTAGGTCTATGTGAGAAGGAATGATGTCTAATCCGTCAATATCGGTTGTATAAATGGCTTCCCGGATATCGGCCTGTTTTATCAGACATTCATATACAGAACTGTCAATATCTTTCAGGTCCACTCCCAGGCCCGATGATGCATTTGCTTGGGGGTCAGCGTCTATTACCAGTACTTTCTTCTCGAGAGTAGCTAAGGATGCAGCCAAGTTAATAGTTGTTGTCGTTTTACCTACGCCACCTTTTTGGTTGGCTAAAGCAATAATTTTTCCCATATTCATCAGTTTATTCAACGTGCGAAGTAACGAATAATCGGTGACAGTACCTATTAAAAAACGGCTACTTTTTTCAAAGTGTTGATAACTTACCGCTTTTGTTAATAACTTCGGCAGGGCAAAGATACATAAATCTCCTAAATATCGGGAATGCTTTGATAAGATTAAGATTTGTAAACGGATTGTCACGGTCTTTTCTTTGCCGTATCAGCGGAAAGGTTGTACCTTTGTAACTGTAAAAATGAAAGAAACATGACTGAAACAAGTAGACCTTTATTGTTGCTGTCGAATGATGACGGCTTTCAAGCAAAAGGAATCCAATGTCTTATAGAAACTTTGCGGCCGATTGCCGATTTGATTGTGGTTGCGCCTGACGGACCTCGTTCCGGAAGTTCCGCAGCCATTACTTCCATCTGTCCTATTCAGGTGAAATGCCTGACAGAGGGAGACGGGTTGAAACTGTACAGTTGTAGCGGAACGCCGACAGACTGTGTCAAGATAGCCCTGCATTCCTTTGTTCCAAGAGTACCGGATATGGTGATAGGAGGTATCAATCACGGTGACAATTCTTCGGTAAATGTCCATTACTCCGGTACGATGGGAGTGGTTATCGAAGGATGTCTGAAAGGAATACCTTCCGTAGGATTCTCGCTGTGCAATCATGATGCGGATGCTGATTTTAAGCCTGCATATCCTTATATTCGGCGGATTGTAGAGGAAGTTCTGGAGAAGGGATTGCCGAAAGGAACCTGTCTGAATGTGAATTTCCCGGATACACCGAAGCTGAAAGGTGTCCGTGTGTGTCGGCAGACCGACGGGGTATGGACGCAGGAGTATGTCCCTTGTAATCATCCGCGTGGCGGGGCTTATTTCTGGATGACCGGTGTTTACCAGAATGACGAACCGGAAGCGGAGGATACAGACCATTGGGCGCTTGACCATGGCTATGTGGCTATTACACCGACTAAAATCGATGTAACGGATTACGAGTTGAAGAAGCAGATAGAATCCTGGAACTTACACGTATGAAATATTATCTCATAGTTGGAGAGGCCTCGGGAGATTTGCATGCATCCAATCTGATGAAGGCACTGAAGGAAGCGGATGCTTCGGCCGAGTTCCGCTTTGTTGGAGGTGACCTGATGGCGGCGGTAGGAGGAACCTGTGTGAAATCGTACAAGGATATGGCTTACATGGGCTTTATCCCGGTTTTACTTCATTTGCGGACCATCTTCCGTAACATGGATTACTGCAAGGGGGATATTGTATCCTGGAATCCGGATGTACTGATTCTGGTTGACTACCCGGGATTCAACCTGAAAATAGCCGAATATATCCGCGCACATACGCGTATCCCTATCTATTATTACATATCTCCGAAAATCTGGGCCTGGAAGGAATACCGCATCAAGAATATCAAACGTGATGTGGATGAACTGTTCTCTATTCTTCCGTTTGAAGTGGATTTTTACCGGAAGCATCAATATCCTATACATTATGTGGGAAATCCATGTGTAGATGCTGTTTCGGCTTTTCTTGATTCAAAGAAAACAGATTCCCAGGGATTTGTCCGTAAACACGGGTTAACGGATAAACCTATCGTCGCTCTGTTGGCAGGTAGCCGTAAGCAGGAAATCAAGGATAACCTGACTCGGATGATTGCCGCCTCGAAGGAATTTCCGGACTATCAGTTTGTGGTAGCGGGTGCGCCGGGTATCGAACCGGAATTTTATCGGAACTATATGGATGAGCATACACAAATTGTATTCGGTGAAACTTATCCGTTGCTCCAGCATGCTACGGCTGCTTTGGTGACTTCGGGTACCGCTACATTGGAAACGGCGTTGTTCCGGGTACCTCAGGTTGTCTGTTATTATACGGCTGCAGGAAAACTGGTCTCTTTCCTCCGCAGGCATATCCTGAAAGTGAAATACATTTCGTTAGTCAATCTGATTGCCGGAAAAGAAGTGGTGACAGAGCTGGTAGCAGATGGAATGACGGTTCCAAATATACGGAAGGAATTGAGAGCTATTCTTCCTTCCGGAATGCAACGTACACGGATGCTGGAGGATTATGACAGGTTGATTGCCATACTGGGTGAGCCTGGTGCTTCCGGCCGGGCTGCAGGACAGATTGTACAGTTGTTGAGAGAACGGAAATAGTACAACAAACAACAATCCCCTTTGCTTGTCTAGTCAGGCAAAGGGGATTGTTGTTTGTTGATGGTGCCTCGTAGCGGGGGCTTAGATTAGGCTGATGAAATACAGGTAGCAGACTGCTGCCGGAATAGCCAGAATGCTGCTGTCGAACCGGTCGAGCATCCCTCCGTGTCCGGGTAAGATGTTACCGGAATCTTTGATTCCCAAAGTGCGCTTCAAGAGGGATTCGGTCAGGTCGCCCCAGGTCCCGAATACTACTACTACCAGTCCCAATCCCAGCCATTGCATGGTACTTAGGAACGGGAAGTAGAGTGAGAGTACGTAAGCTGCTATCATACTGAATACTGCTCCACCGATTGAACCTTCCCATGATTTCTTTGGTGAGATACGTTCGAATAATCTGTGCTTGCCGAACAGCATTCCCGTACAGTAAGCTCCCGTATCATTTACCCAATTGAAAATGAAAATGGAGAGCGGAAGAATCGGGTTGTATTGCGATACACTGGTTGTCGCATCGCTGTGATAGGCTAGAACGTTCAGCAAAGAAAAGGAGAGTGCGATGTATATCTGGCTCATCATGCTGTAGGCCCAGTTGTTGACCGGATTCGGTTGCTTTTTGTACAGCTCGCTGATTAGCAGGTAAATGATTAGCAACAGATAAGGGATAAAGATTTCATTGCTGCCCGGCGCTACACCGATGTAGCCGAAACACAGGAAAAGGAAAACACCTGCCAGTGCTGAAATATTCCGGTTCATCTGTACATGACCGGTACGGTTTACAATGGTTCCGAATTCATAGATGCTCATCGCTGTGATAAGAGCGAACAGGATGGTGAACGGAATAGGACCGGTCAGGATGCAGCCTACAAGGCATGCTACAAAGATGATTCCGGTAATGCTTCGCTGGATAAGGTTATTTTTCACGATATGGACTGTTTATAGGTTATACTCAGTATCAAAAAACTATAAGTCTGTCATATCCTGAACCTGATAGGGTGGTAGGATATGACAGACTATGATGCAGGGTTTTAAGCCTCCGTAGTATTCGACGCAGATTCTGCTGGAAGAGCAGGCTGTTCATTCTCTGTCCCTTCGGCCGGGGCGTCTGGAGCCGGTTTCTCTTCCGGAGCTTCGATTGCCATGATTTCTTCCGAGCGGGAAGTCCATGGACGTTTACCGAAGATCTTTTCTACATCTTCTGCAAAGATGACTTCTCTTTCAATCAGCAACTGAGCCAATTGATTATGGCCTTCCTTGTGCTTTTCCAACAGGGCCTTGGCACGGGCATATTGCTCGTTGATCATGTTTTGGACCTCCCGGTCAATCAATTCAGCCGTATGTTCGCTGTAAGGTTTGCTGAAGCTATAGTCATCGTTGTTGTAATAACACAAGTTCGGCATCTTGTCACTCATACCGGCATAGGCTATCATGCCGTATGCTTGCTTGGTGACTTTCTCCAGATCGTTCATGGCACCGGTAGAGATGTGTCCGATAAAGACTTCTTCGGCAGCACGTCCTCCCAAGGTGGCACACATTTCGTCCAGCATCTGTTCCTTGGTTGTTATCTGACGCTCTTCCGGCAGGTACCATGCGGCACCTAAAGCTCTTCCTCGTGGTACGATGGTTACTTTAATCAGTGGATTGGCATGTTCCAGGAACCAGGAGATGGTGGCATGTCCGGCTTCGTGTAACGCAATGGCTTTCTTCTCGGCTACGGTCATGACTTTGGTCTTCTTCTCCAGACCACCGACAATACGGTCGATGGCAGCCAGGAAGTCGTCTTTATCTACTGCATTCTTTTTATGGCGGGCCGCAATCAGGGCGGCTTCGTTACATACGTTGGCGATGTCTGCTCCACTGAATCCTGGAGTCTGGCGGGCCAGCAGGTCGACGTCAACACTTGGGTCTAATTTCAGCGGTTTCAGATGGACACCGAATACTTCCTTCCGTTCATTCAAATCCGGTAGGTCTACATAAATCTGTCGGTCGAAACGTCCGGCACGCAGCAAGGCTTTATCCAGAATATCTACACGGTTGGTTGCAGCCAGGATGATGATACCGCTGTTTGAACCGAAACCGTCCATTTCTGTCAGCAACTGGTTCAAGGTATTTTCGCGTTCATCGTTTCCACCCATGTTCGGATTCTTTCCACGGGCACGGCCTACGGCATCAATTTCATCGATGAAGATAATACAAGGTGATTTCTCTTTGGCCTGGCGGAACAGGTCGCGTACACGGGAAGCACCTACCCCGACAAACATTTCGACGAAATCTGAACCCGAAATCGAGAAGAACGGGACATCGGCTTCACCGGCTACCGCTTTGGCTAAAAGAGTCTTACCGGTTCCCGGAGGGCCTACCAGCAGTGCTCCTTTGGGTATTTTACCTCCCAATTCGGTATATTTCTGTGGTTGTTTCAAGAAATCTACGATTTCCTGTACTTCCTGCTTGGCGGCTTCTTGTCCTGCTACGTCTTTGAAAGTGATTCGGTTTGCTCCTTTTTCAAATAACTGCGCCTTGCTTTTTCCTACGCTGAAGACATTTCCGCCTCCACCTGGACCGCCACCGCCACTCATGCGGCGCATAAGGAAAAACCAGAGACCGATAAGGAATACGATAGGTACTACATTCCAGAAAATGAGTCCGAAGTAATCACTCTTTTTTTCGTAACTGATGGAACCAGTAAAGTTTCCACTGCTCTGTTGTTCGTCCAGGAATTTATCCAATGATTCCATGGAACCTACCTGTACATGTATAGACGGACTTCGTCCTACTTTGCTGGCATCTTTCTTGAATACATCGACGATGTTCTCCGGTTTGATGAACATCTCGACCGTATTGTTGTCGTATGCTATGATTTTGCTGGCATATCCTTTGCTTACCATCTCCTTGAATTCGGTATAAGTCACTTCTTTCGAGGCGCTTCCTTCATCACTGGAAAGCCAAAGGTAGGCAAAAACAATGGCAATGACTACGTATAACCACGTCAGACTGAAACGTGGTACGTTCATTTTAGGTTTATTGTTGTTGTCACTCATAGTCGTTTTTTATATCAATGTTGTCAATCCAAATCGGGAATGCGGGTCAATTGTGCGTCAGCCCACAAATGCTCCAGATTATAGAATTCTCTTACTTCCGGGAGGAATACATGTACCAGAATATCCCCGTAATCCATTGCTACCCATTGTGCATTTCTTAATCCGTCAATGCCATATACTTTTTCACCGGCATGTTTGCGGACATATTCTTTCACTGAATCTACGATGGCAATCACTTGGCTGGGAGAGTTTCCCTGGCAGATGATAAAATATTTGCAGATGGTTTCTTCGATGCCGGTCAAATCGGCGATAACAATATTCTTACCTTTCTTTTCTTGGATACCTTCGGTTATTTTCTCAATCAATTTTTTTGTATCGCTCATTCTACTTTGTATTTCTTTAATATTTGAATTCTATTTATATAACGTCTGACAAATATACTTGGTTTTCCTAATATCACGAAAGAAAGTCTGCTATTTCTCATTGTTTTTGTATTTTTTTGGATGCAATGAACTGAAAATCCAGTGATATCGGGCGCTTTTTCCGTTAAAAACAACATTTCTTCGAAAAAAAACGCCGAAAATGTTTGCGTATAAAAAAAAAGTTGTACCTTTGCAGCGTCAAACAAAAAATGACAGCGTTCATGTGACTTTGGGCTATGGTGTAATGGTAACACAACAGATTCTGGTCCTGTTTTTCTTGGTTCGAATCCAGGTAGCCCAACACATTCACAAGTAGAGGTCCTCACGGAGAGGATATCGAAATTTGCTTGGGCTATGGTGTAATGGTAACACAACAGATTCTGGTCCTGTTTTTCTTGGTTCGAATCCAGGTAGCCCAACTTGAAAAAGCAATCCTGAACAGGGTTGCTTTTTTTATTTTATATTTCCTATTGATATTCGTTTTTACATTAATTGGGCTCAGTTTGAGAATTGGGGGGATTAGGTTAAAAGTCTTTTTCCTGAGTTTCTATTTTTTTTCTTTCTATTTTATTTCCACCCATGTTTCCATGGGTAATCTGTTAAGCTTATGTTCCGGTAGGGGCTGAAAAGTCCGGATGGTGCTCGTAAAACAGATCGATTGGTTCTGTCATCATCTACCTTTTATTCTCGGAAATCGTTAGTATTTATGTTTTTGGGCATTTTTTGAACAAGCATGCTATTTTTTGAACAACCGGATAAGTCCTTTTGAACATCGATGCTATCCTTTTGAATAAACCGGACACTCTTTGACGATTAATTGGATTAATATTGTATGCGGAAATAAGCTGTCTTTGGAAGATGATTTTTGAAGGTTCCGATGGGCCGGTTAAAATTAGATTTCGAATGATGATTCTGAATGAGCCATCGGATAGCTTATGGTGGATTATGTTTGTATTTCAAAAAGAAGATAAGTCATGAAAAAGTCTGTATTGGTCATATTGGCATTGCTCTCTTTGATGGAAGGGTGGGCACAGGTTGTATTTAAGAATGATGAGGTGACTGTATCTGAATTGTCAGAGAAGACATGGGTCTTCGAGACTTGGGATTATACCACTATGTATTTGTTGGAAGGCACAGAAAGAGCGATGTTGATTGACGCAGGAACTCGATGTGCTGGTTTGGATAAGATAGTGGAAAGTATTACTGATAAACCTTATGATGTCGTTATTACTCATGCTCATCCTGATCATGCTGGTTGTATCGGTTATTTTGATGAGGTCTGGATGCATCGGAATGATAGTGTATTGATTCAGGAACGTACCAAAGATTATAAAGGAAAAGTTCGTTATTTGCAGGACGGACAAATCTTTGATTTGGGAGAACGTCAGTTGGAAGTGAAGTTAATGCCTGGGCATACTCCAGGGTCTGTGGTACTTCTTGACCGGAAACGGGGAGATTGTTATTCGGGTGACGCTTTTGGCTCAGGTGAAGTTTGGCTGCAATGTAGACCGATGTTGCCTATTGAAACATTTTATCGTTCTTGTTGTCGCATGGAAAAGTTGATGCTGGAGGAAGGTATCAGTAAAATATGGTGTGGACATTATCCTTATTTGAAGAATTATTTGCCTTTGAGTTACATCCAGACTATGATGAAACTGTCCCGGAGGTTGGCTGATGGTAATCAGGATGGAGCTAAACCTTATACTAATCCATCCATACCTCAGCCATCTACGACTCGTAGTATTTCTGATGGATATTGCAAAATAGTGTATGACCTCACCAATGTGACAGATAAAGAAAAGTGAACGATATCACTTACTGCCGGAAATTGATAATAAAGCAGTGACGGTATTGGGAAATGTATATTTATATTATGAAAAACAATAGAGTTATGAAACGAATTTTATTTTTCCTTCTTGTTGTGGGTATGGCTTTATCGATACATGCCCAAGCTCCTTGGGGACCGCAAAGTAAGGTAGTGACTGATACTATCTATAGTAAGATATTGAAAGCAGAGAGGGCTTATACCATTTATCTGCCGAAGAGTTATGAAGTAGATAAGACACGCAGTTATCCGATTCTTTATTTGTTGCATGGGGTGATGGGGGTGAATACCAGTTGGTTCACTGACCAGCGTGCCGGTGAGGTTGCCGACCTGTTGATGGCCTCCGGTGAGGCATGTGAAATGATTATTGTCAGTCCCAATGCCGGTGGAAACCCCTACAAAGGTGACTGGAACGGGTATTTCAATATGCCTGGATGGGCCTACGAGGATTTCTTTTATCAGGAATTCCTTCCATTCATTGAAAAGACTTACCGTGTGAAGGCTGACAAACAACATCGTGCTATCGCCGGATTATCAATGGGAGGCGGTGGAACAGCAAGTTATGCACAGCGTCATCCGGATATGTATTGTGCAGCTTATGCTATCAGTGCTTTGATGGATATTCCGGAGGTAGGAGCTATGCCTTCTCAGAGTCCTGATGATAAGATGGCTATCCTTACGAAATCAGTGCAGGAGCATAGTTGTATCAAATATGTACTTAATGCCGATGACGCAACGAAAGAGAAGATTCGTTCGGTACAATGGTTTGTAGATTGTGGAGATGATGATTTTTTGCTTGACCGTAATATAGAATTCTTCCAAGCGATGCGTCAGGCGCAGATACCTCTTCAGTTCAGGGTACGCGACGGAGGACATGTCAATGAATATTGGCATTCAGCTCTCTATACTTGTTTACCTTTTGTCAGTCGGTGTTTTGGAAAATGATCATTTAATAATAGAAGTATATGCAGATGAAACGATTATTAGTGGTAGCTGCAGTCCTTTTGATGAGTGCTGCAACATGGGCACAACAAGCCCTGTGGGGAACTGCTCCAGTAGTTTCTCCTGAGATTCATAGTGATAATACAGTGACTTTCCGCCTCAAAGCGCCTAAAGCAGTCAGTGTACAGGTTACCGGAGATTTTCTTCCCGCACGTCCGATAGAGACACCTAGAGGAGTATGGGAAGCACCGGGAATAGCTGATCTGAAGGAAGGTAAAGATGGTGTTTGGGAATTTACAACCACTGCTCCGCTGAAACCGGAACTTTATAGCTATTCTTTCATTGTAGACGGGCTGAAGATCATGGACCCGAGTAATGTGTATATGATTCGCGATGTGGCCACAGTCACTAATGTTTTTATTATTGGTGGCGGACGCGCTGACTTGTATAAAGTGAACGATGTACCTCATGGAACAGTAAGCCGTATGTGGTATAATAGTCCTACATTAGGGATGGACAGACGGATTACAGTATATACTCCTGCAGGTTATGAAACGAGCGGAAAACGTTATCCGGTGTTTTATCTGCTTCATGGAGCAGGAGGCGATGAGGAGGCCTGGATAAATCTGGGACGTACTTCACAGATACTGGACAACCTGATTGCAGAAGGCAAAGCTGAGCCGATGATTGTAGTAATGACCAATGGAAATGCTTGGCAGGAAGCTGCTCCAGGCGAGTCTTCAAAGGGATATACCGTACCTTCTATGCGTCCTGATGAGGCTAAAAATACGGTGGAAGGTGCTTTTGAACTGGCTTTCCCTGATGTCGTGAAGTTTGTGGAAAAGAACTTCCGTACAAAGAAAGGCCGTGCTAACCGTGCGATTGCCGGACTTTCAATGGGAAGTTTCCATTCTGCTAACATATCCCGTTATTATCCGGATATGTTCGGATATGTAGGTTTGTTTTCAGGTGCTACTTCGAAGAATGAGAAATCAACCAGTCCGGTATATGCCGATTTCGATGCTAAACTGAAGGTTCAGTTCTCTAAAACACCTTTGTTATATTATATCGCTTGCGGTAATACGGATTTCGTATTCAAAAGTGTAACTGACTATCGTAAGATGTTGGATGAGAACGGATATAAGTATGAGTATTATGAAAGTGACGGCGGCCATATCTGGCGTAACTGGCGTATCTATCTGACAGAGTTTGCTCCCAAATTATTTAAATAGTTCGAAATCGATATTTTGTAAATTTAATAATATGAAAAAACAACTTTTTTCAATGGCAGTAGTTGCTGCTACATTATGTGCTTGCGGTTCGAGTACACCGCAATTGGGGAAAAATTCCATCGATGAGGTGATTGGAGCCATGACTTTGGAAGAAAAGGCTCACCTGGTAGTAGGTACAGGTATGAAAGGCTTTTCGGGAGACAGTGCTGTGATAGGTACTACGAAAACATTGGTGCCTGGTGCTGCAGGAACAACTTATCCGATTGAACGTCTGGGAATTCCTGCAGTCGTTTTGGCAGATGGTCCTGCCGGATTACGTATCGATCCGATTCGTGAAGGAGATTCAGCTACCTATTATTGTACACATTTCCCTATCGGTACACTGTTGGCATCTACTTGGAACCAGGAGTTGGTAGAGCAGGTAGGTCAGGCTATTGGTAACGAAGTGTTGGAGTATGGTGCAGATGTCTTGTTGGCTCCGGCTTTGAATATTCACCGTAATCCGCTTTGTGGACGTAACTTTGAGTATTATTCTGAAGACCCTGTTGTTGCAGGTAAGATCGCCGCTGCGTATGTACGGGGTGTACAGAGTAATGGAGTAGGTACATCTATCAAGCATTATGCAGCAAACAACCAGGAAACGAACCGTACAGGAAATGATGCCCGTGTCTCTCCACGTGCGTTACGTGAAATTTATCTGAAAGGTTTCGAAATTGCAGTAAAGGAATCTTCTCCTTGGACTGTGATGTCTTCTTATAATTACTTGAATGGAACCTATACTTCAGAAAATCCGGAATTGCAGACTACTTTGTTGCGCGATGAATGGGGATTCAAAGGTATGGTCATGACAGACTGGTTCGGTGGTAAGGATGCTATTGCTCAGATGAAAGCAGGTAATGATATGTTGCAGCCGGGTACCGATAAGCAGTATGAGGCTATTATAGAAGGTGTGAACAATGGGAAACTGGATATGGCAGTGCTCGACCGGAATGTAAAACGCATCTTGGAGATGATTGTACAGACCCCGCGTTTCAAAGGGTATAACTATTCCAATAAACCGGACTTGAAGGCTCATGCAGCTGTAACTCGCCAGTCTGCTACAGAAGGTATGGTATTGTTGAAAAATGATAAGGAAACATTGCCTTTGGCTTCTACAGTCAAGAATGTGGCTTTGTTCGGTTGCACTTCGTATGATTTCATTGCCGGAGGAACAGGTTCTGGTAACGTGAACCGTGCTTATACGGTATCATTGCTTGACGGTTTGAAGAATGCCGGTTATACTGTCGATGAAAATCTGAAGAATACCTATGAACAATATGTCGCTGCAGAGAACAAGCGCTTGCAGGAAGCCAAGAGAGAATGGTTCATGCCATTGTCTCGTCCAACTGAAATGAAACTTGATGCTTCAGAAGTAAGTCAGTTAGCAGCCAAGGCTGATGTTGCATTGGTGACAATCGGTCGTACATCGGGTGAATTCCTTGACCGTCAACGTGCAGATTTCAACTTGAATAAAGAAGAAATGGATTTGCTGAAGTCTGTATGCAATGCATTTCATGCAGCCGGTAAGAAAGTGGTAGTCGTACTGAATATCGGTGGTGTAATAGAAACTGCTTCTTGGAAATCTCTGCCGGATGCTATTCTTTGTGCTTGGCAGGCTGGTCAGGAAGGTGGTAACAGCGTAGCCGATGTATTGAGCGGTAAGGCTTCTCCTTCTGGACGTTTGACAATGACCTTCCCGGTTAAATTCGAAGATGCCGCTTCTTCTGCTAACTTCCCGATTGACTTGAAAGCTAACATTGACATTACAAACAAGGAACAACAGAAAGGAAATGTCAAGAATGTAGATTATACCAACTATGAAGAAGGAATCTATGTCGGCTATCGTTATTTCGACAGCTTCAATAAAGAAGTATCTTATCCTTTCGGTTACGGTTTGTCTTATACCTCTTTCAGCTACAGCAATCCTGCAGTGAAGTCTGATAACGGTGTTTATACTGTTACGGTAGATGTACAGAATACAGGTAAGACAGCAGGTAAAGAAGTGGTTCAGCTTTATGTTGCGGCTCCGGATGCAGCCAAATGCAATAAGCCTGAAAAGGAACTGAAGGCTTTTGCTAAAACAGCCGAACTGAAACCGAACGAAAAAGCAACTGTAACCTTGAAGGTAAATGCTGCTGATTTGGCTTGGTTTAATGAAGCTTCTTCATCTTGGGTTGTAGATGCCGGTACATATAACTTCCTTATCGGTGCTTCCTCACGCGATATCAAAGCTACACTTCAGGCTGAAGTCGCTGCTTCTTCTCAGAAGGTCAATGATATTTTGAAACCTCAAGAAGCTATTCAGGAATTGAAGAGATAACTGGCTATTTGTAGAATTGGGAAAGACCCGGTGAATACCGAACTGGATTTTGCCGGGGCTTTCTTTTTATAACCTTATATATTTATCAATAGAATAACATGAACAAGAAAGTTTTTTTATCGCTGGCCTTGGCGACAAGTATGTTTACGGCTACTGCTCAACAGGTAGCGCCGGCCATTCCTCGGGATGAAAAGATAGAACAGCAGGTAGAAGCATGGTTACAGAAGATGACGCTCGAAGAGAAAATCGGGCAGATGTGTGAACTGACTATCGATGTTTTGCAACAGCGTACCAATCCGTTTGAAGGCCTGAATATGGAGAATCTGAAAGTTGCTGATCTGCAGAAGATTCTCAAGAAATATGGAATAGAAAAAGAATTCGATCTCTCAGGTGGAATTCCTGATAAGGATGTGATGATGAAAATCTACATGCGTATCCAGGGAATAGAAAGTCAGAAAGGTTTCCAACTCAGCGAAGCTATGCTGGACTCTGTCATTGGTAAATACAAAGTAGGTTCTATCCTGAATGTCCCGAACGGTAAGGCTCAGACTGTACAGAAGTGGCAGGAAATCATCAAGCGTATTCAGGAAAAATCGATGGAGGAGATAGGGATTCCTTGTATTTATGGCGTTGACCAGATTCATGGAACGACCTATACGCTGGGGGGAACTTTCTTTCCACAGGGTGTCAATATGGGAGCTACTTTCAACCGTGAACTGACACGCAGAGGAGCCGAAATCTCTGCTTATGAGACAAAGGCAGGAAGTATTCCTTGGACTTATGCTCCGGTAACCGATTTGGGTCGTGATCCACGTTGGCCACGTATGTGGGAGAATTACGGAGAAGATTGTTATCTGAACGCTGAAATGGGACGTGAAGCTGTACTTGGTTACCAGGGAAATGATCCGAACCATATTGGCGATAATTCGGTAGCCGCTTGTATGAAGCACTATATGGGATATGGTGTTCCTGTTTCCGGAAAGGACCGTACGCCTTCTTCCATTACTGAACAGGACATGCGTGAAAAGCATTTTGCACCTTACCTGGAAATGGTGAAAAACGGTGCCTTGTCTGTAATGGTGAATTCTGCCATGAACAATGGGTTGCCGTTCCATGCAAATTATGAACTGCTTACGGAGTGGTTGAAGAATGACCTGAATTGGGATGGTATGATTGTAACAGACTGGGCGGACATCAATAACCTTTACAGCCGTGACCATATTGCTAAAGACAAGAAGGAAGCCATTAAGCTTGCTATCAATGCCGGTATCGATATGTCTATGGATCCTTACGACTGGAAGTTCTGTACATTATTGAAAGAGCTGGTGGAAGAAGGAGAAGTTCCGATGAGCCGTATTGACGATGCTGTGCGCCGTGTCTTGCGTCTGAAATATCGGTTGAACCTGTTTGAGAAGCCTTATTATGACCTGAAGGATTTTCCTCTTTTCGGTAGTGCTGAGCACGCAGCAGCAGCTTTGAAAGCTGCCGAAGAATCCTTGGTTCTGTTAAAGAATACAGATGGCATACTTCCGCTGGCAAAAGGTAAGAAGATTTTGTTGACAGGTCCGAATGCCAATTCTATGCGTAGCTTGAATGGTGGTTGGTCATACACTTGGCAAGGTAGTAATGCTGAAGATTGTTCAGAACCTTATAATACGATATTGGAAGCCTTTACCAATAAGTTTGGGGCTGAAAATATTATCTATGAGGCTGGAGTGACTTACAATGAAAAAGGAAATTGGTGGGATGAAAATGCTCCTGAAATTGAGAAAGCTGTAGCAGCAGCTGCCCAGGCTGATTACATCGTGGCTTGTATCGGTGAAAATTCTTATTGTGAAACTCCGGGAAACCTGACTGATTTGACGCTTTCTGAGAATCAGCGTAATCTGGTGAAGGCACTGGCTAAAACCGGTAAGCCTATCATTCTTGTGCTCAACGAAGGTCGTCCGCGTATCATTGCTGATATCGAACCTTTGAGTAAGGCTGTTGTGAATGTTATGTTACCGGGAAACTACGGTGGTGATGCTTTGGCTAATCTGGTAGCCGGTGATTCCAATTTCAGTGGTAAGATGCCTTATACTTATCCGAAAGAAATCAATTCACTGATTACTTATGACTATAAGCCTTGTGAGCATATAGGTAAACAGATGGAAGGTGCCTACAATTACGATGCAGTAGTCAATGTACAGTGGGCATTCGGCTATGGATTGAGTTATACGACTTTTGCTTACAGTAACTTGAAGGTCGATAAGACCAGCTTTACAGCCGATGATGTACTTACTTTCACCGTCGATGTGAAGAATACCGGCAATCGGGTTGGTAAAGAGAGTGTACTGCTCTTCAGCAGTGATTTGGTAGCTTCGCTTACTCCGGACAACCGTCGTTTGCGCGCATTTGATAAGGTGGAATTACAGCCTGGCGAGACCAAGACTGTTACCTTGAAAGTTAAAGGTTCAGATTTGGCTTTTGTAGGGTACGATGGCAAGTGGATACTTGAAGAAGGAGACTTCCGCATGCAGGTTGGTGACCAAGTGGTTGGAGTCGCATGTTCACAGACAAAGAAGTGGGACACTCCTAATAAATGACTATTCTTAGAATAGAACTTAGCTGATAAGCGTGAAGAGGAAATCTGCATACCTGATATCAGGCAGATTTCCTCTTTCTTATTTGGGGATACTTCTGTTAGAGTAGAGACGTTTTCTGTCCATGAAAAAAGCCTGTACTAAGGAATTGACTTCCTTTTGTACAGGCTTTCATGATATGAGAACAATGTTTTTTTATTCTTTGCTCAAGGCTTCATCGATGGCAGCTATCTTTTTCTGTACCAGCTCCATATCTGCTTTCAGCCGTTCTATTTTCCGGTTGATTTCTGATACCAGTGAATTCCCTTTCTTCGATGAAGAATTAAGGAAACCCAGGTTGTTTTCATAGGTCTGGATATCGTTTTTCAGCCCTTCGTAAGTACGGACCAGTTTCTCGCGGTCTCTATACAAATTACCTTCCTTGTTCAGTCCAGACTTGAAGTTGCTCAGTTTCTTTTCAGTTGCGGAAAGATGCAGCTTGTCGAACAGGCGGTCTACTACGGCATGATATTCCTTGTACAGCCGGTCTTTTTCCTTGAAAGGTACGAAACCGATGCTGTTCCATTCCTTCATGAGGGTACGGGTCTTGTCCGCAGTAGCTTCGTCAGTCGTTCCGGCTTCATCCAGGGCCTTGAGCTGGCTGATGACAGCTTCCTTCTTGGCTTGGTTTTCCGATTCAATGCTTCGCTGAGAAGAAGTGGCTTTGTTCTTTTGTTCGAAGAAATAATCGCAGGCTCCTATGAAGCGTTTCCATACGGCATCTGAGTGCTTTTTGGCAACCGGACCGATGGTTTTCCATTCTTTCTGTAACTTAGTCAGGATTTCGGCTGTTTCCTTCCAGTCTGTACTGTCTTTCAGTGATTCGGCTTTCTCGCACAAGGCTTTTTTCTTTTCCAGATTCTCGGCCATACTCTCTTTGATGGATTTGAAGAAAGCGGCTTTGCGGCGGAAAAATTCGTCACAGGCAGCGCGGAAACGTTCGAAAATCTTCACGTTCATTTTCTGAGGGGCATAGCCGATAGTTTTCCATTTAGCCTGTAGTGCCAGAATTTCCTGGGTCTTGTCTTCCCAATCTGCGAATGTCTTGAATGTATCATATTCCATTGATTCGACGATTTCGCAGATAACAGTCTTCTGGTCCAAGTTATTCTGTTCCTTTTCTTTCAATTCTTCGAAATGCTGCTGGTGACGGCGGTTTACCGTAGTAGATGCAGCCTTGAAGCGTGCCCAGATGTTTTCGCGCAGTTCTTTGGCTACCGGGCCGATGCTACGGAATTCCTGGTGCAGTTTCTGCAGTTGATGGAATGCTGATACCACATCGGGTTCGGTCGCCAGTTTTTCGGCGGCTTCGCACAGATGCAGTTTGGCTTCCAGGTTTTTCTTGAAGTCATATTCGCGGAATTCGTTGTTCAGTTTCAGCATGTCGTAGAATTTCTCGGTATAAAGCTGATAGCTTTTCCATAGTTCGTTGACTTTGGCTGCCGGAACCTGTTTGATTTCGTTCCATTCCTGTTGCAGTTGCTTGAATTCGTTGTAACGTTTGCCTGTGTCTTCAGGGGTTTCAGTGAATTCCTTCATCTTGTCCAGAATAGCCAGTTTCTTAGCCAGATTCTCTTCTTTTTCCTGCTCCTGTGCAGCTGTCAGCGTATTCCGTTTTTCTTTGATAGAGCCCATAACCTGCTTGAATTCGGCTTCTTGCGGGTCTGGGGTAGGGGTGAATTCTTCGGCTTTCCCGCCTCCTTCGATGAAGGCTTTGCGGGCAGCTTCTTGTTCGGCTTTATGTAGTTTATAGAAATTCTGTTTTAAGGCATCGATTTCCTGTTTATCTGCATTGCAGGCGTCTTCGTCTATTTCTTTCAGGCGCTGTATGACTTCTTCTTTTGTTAGTTTGGAGGGAAGTGTTACATTCTCAGTTTCTTCGATAGGGGGAACCGAAACGGAAGGTGTGTTTTCCACCGGAGTTTCAGTTAACGGGCGGTTAGTATCATTTAATTCCATCGTGAGTAGATTTTAAGTATATGCTTACTTGAAGTATCATTACAAAATAAACAAATTAAATCTGATTTTCATATTTTTTTGCAAGTTATTTTTGGTCTTATCCCTGTTTTTCCTTCCTTTTTTTACGAAATGCTATTCAAATAGCCCTTTTCTGTGAAAGTATTTCATCGTAGAGGGGGAGTTGTGTGTCTGTATGACGTATGGGTACTTCGGATATTCATGAAACAGAAACCGCTGGAAAAGCAGGTTCCTGTTTCCAGCGGTCAAGTTGTATATATTAATATGGTGTATCAGGAAAGCATGACGGTGATTCCCATGTAGAGCAACATGCCGATAATGTCGTTCGTAATGGAGATGAACGGACCGGTAGCAATGGCCGGGTCTATTTTCAGTTTCTCCAGCGTCATAGGAACCAAGGTACCGAAGATAGAAGCGAACATCACGACAGCAAACAGGCTGATGGATACGGAATAGCTGACTGTTGCACTGGCTCCGAAACGGATGAAGTTGTAGATATATACCAGCATGGAGATGATGGTAGCGTTGATGAGGGCTACAACCGATTCCTTCATGACTTGCTTCAGGGTGTTTTCGGCGTTCAGGGAACTGTTGGCCAGACCTTGCACAACCAATGCGGAGGATTGGGTACCCACATTTCCTCCGGTACCACCGATAAGCGGAATGTAAAGAGCCATTTCGGGATGAGCGGCAAAAGTGGAATCGAAATTTCCCAGAATCATGGAGTTACCGATACCGCCTAACATACCGATGAGCAACCAGGGCAGGCGGGCTGTCGTCTGACGGAAGACGTTATCGTCCGATTCTACATCCTGTGACAAACCGGAAGCCAACTGATAGTCACGTTCTGCCTGTTCACGAACTTCGTCCATGACGTCGTCTACAGTGATACGTCCTACCAGACGTCCGATGCTGTCTATTACAGGTACAGCTACCAGGTTGTATTTTTCGATGATTTGTACGACTTCTTCGATAGGGGTATCTACATGGACAGAAACAGGGTCTTTCTTCATGACGTGTTTCACTTTCGATACAGACGGGCTTGAAATCATTTTCTTCAACGGGAATACGCCGCGCAGCCGTTCATCGTCGTCTACTACATAGACATAGTAGATTTCGTCCATGTCTTCTGCCTGTGTCCGCATTTCACGCAGGCATTCCGGCATACTCCAGTTCTCGTTCACTACTACCATTTCGGTACCCATCAGACCACCGGCAGTATCCTCGTCGTATTTCAACAGGTCGACGATATCGCCCGCCTGTTCAATGTCTTCGATGTGTGAAAGGACTTCTTCCTGTTTGTCTTCGTCCATTTCACGGATGATGTCGACGGCATCGTCCGAGTCCATGTAGTCTACGAAGCGCTTGGCGATGGTTTCAGAAGGAAGGATTTCCAGAAAACGCTTTCGGGCGTCTTCGTCCATTTCAATCAATACATCGGCTGCGGTTTCGTTGTCCAGCAGCAGGTAGATGAAACGTGCTTCCTCTGCATCCAGTTCGTTGCAGAGTTCAGCGATGTCGGCAGGATGCAGTCCGCTCAGGTATTCTTTCAGTTGTTCCGATTCTTTGCTTTCTATCAGTTCGGAAACATGCTTTAATTCGTCGTTGTTCATCCTGGTAAATGAGATTAGAAGAGTTTGTTTAAAGTATAGTAGTTATTCCCGTTTTACCTCAGAGGGGGTATCGGCCAAAGCCTTTTCCACCCGATTGGTCAACTCGATGAAGTCTTCCACCGAGAGTTGTTCCGGCCGTTTGTTGAATAGAGGGTCGGCACTTAGCGGGCTGTTCTTGTCCAGAATGGGGGAGATGGAATTCCGTAGGGTTTTCCGCCGTTGGTTGAAAGTGGTCTTCACAATCTGTTTGAACAGCTTCTCGTTGCATCCCAAGTCCTGGGTTTCATTCCGTGTCATGCGGATGACCGCGCTTTTTACTTTGGGAGGCGGATTGAATACATGCTCGTGTACGGTGAACAGGTATTCTACCCGGTACCAGGCTTGTATCAATACGCTTAGAATACCGTAGGTCTTGTTGCCGGGTTTGGCGGCAATGCGTTCGGCCACTTCCTTTTGTATCATACCGGTACAGCACGGGATGAGGTCTTTGTATTCCAGCATCTTGAAGAATATCTGGCTGGAAATGTTATACGGATAGTTGCCTGTCAGCACGAAAGGTTTTCCGTCGAACAGGCTGTTCAGATCCATTTTCAGGAAATCCTGTTCGATGATGTTGTCACCCAACTGAACGAAATTTTCTTTCAGGTAAGCGACCGATTCGAAATCCAGTTCCACCACTTTCAGTGGTCTACCTTTCGGAATCAGGAACTGGGTAAGTACACCCATTCCCGGCCCTACTTCCAGAATAGGGATATCCGGACATGTATCTACCGTGTCGGCGATGTCTTGAGCTACCTGCAAATCTTTTAGAAAGTGCTGTCCTAGAAACTTTTTGGGTCTGACTAATTTCATCCAGTAAATATTTTCGGGTTATTGAATGCTTTTTGTTGGTAAAAAATTATCTTTGCAACGTGCAAAGTTAAGCATTAATCTTCATATTTCGATTGATTTTGGAACGAACTGAAAGAAAAAAAATACTGAATAAAGTCTGGCAGATTGGCTTCCCGTTGGCTTTGGGCGTAGTGATACTGGTATGGATTTACCATGACTTTGATTTCCAGCGGGTATGGCAGGTCTTGGACGGTGGCATGAATTACGGCTGGATGCTGTTTTCGTTGGTGTTCGGTGTCTTTGGACACCTGTTCCGTGGATGGAGGTGGAACCTTACGTTGGCCCCTTTGGGCGAGTATCCTAAATTGTCGGACAGTGTCTATGCTGTTTTTGTCTCATACGCGGCCAATCTGGTAATTCCCCGTGTCGGCGAGATTTCCCGTTGTGGTATTCTGGCCAAGTATGACGGGGTTTCCTTTTCAAAGTCGTTGGGGACAGTGGTCACCGAGCGTCTGATTGATACCTTGTGTGTCGTCCTTATTACCGGGGTGACTTTGTTGCTCCAGTCGCGGGTGTTTTCTGATTTCTTTGCGAAGACAGGTACTAACATCGGATTTTTCACCGAACTGTTTACTTCTACCAATTTTTACATTACCCTGATCTGTATCCTGGCAGTCATTGTTCTGCTTGTTTATCTGTTGCGCCACCTGACTTTCTTTACGAAAGTGCGTGGTATTCTGCAGAATATCTGGATAGGATGTCTGTCGTTGAAGCATGTCAAGAATCTGCCTTTGTTCCTCTTCTATACAGTGGGAATCTGGGCCTGCTATTTCTTCCAGTTCTACGTGACCTTTTTCTGTTTTGATTTTTCGGCCGATTTGGGTTGGATGCCGGCACTGGTCATGTTCGTGGTAGGCAGTATTGCGGTAGCGGTTCCTACTCCCAACGGAGCTGGTCCGTGGCATTTCGCTGTCATAACAATGATGATGATGTATGGGGTAAATCGGGAAGATGCAGGAATATTTGCCCTGCTTGTGCATGGAATTCAAACCTTTTTGCTAATTTTGTTAGGCATTTATGGATTGGTGGCATTGCCGCTTACAAATAAAAAGAAAAAATTATGAGTGAACTTCTTTCTTTAGCTCCACAGAATGTGTGGAAACATTTCTATTCATTGACTCAGATTCCTCGTCCGTCAGGACATCTGACCAAGGTACAGGCATTCTTGCTGGAATTCGGTAAAAATGCCGGTGTAGAATCATTTCAGGATGAAGCCGGAAACATCATTTACCGTAAGCCGGCTACTCCGGGGATGGAAAACCGCAAGACTGTTATCCTGCAGGCACACATGGATATGGTTCCGCAGAAGAATAACGATACTTGCCATGATTTTGAAAAAGATCCTATCCAGACCTATGTCGATGGGGAATGGGTAAGAACAAAAGGTACTACATTGGGTGCCGATAACGGTATGGGGGTAGCCGCCATCATGGCCGTGATGGAGGACAAGACTTTGAAGCACGGTCCGTTGGTAGGTCTGATTACTGCCGATGAAGAAACGGGCATGTACGGTGCATTCGGTTTGAAACCGGGAACTATCGAAGGTGATATCCTGTTGAACCTGGATTCTGAAGAAGAAGGTGAACTCTACATCGGTTGTGCCGGTGGTGAGGATCTGACAGCTACCTTGCAGTACAAGGAAGAAGAAACCGACCCGACGGATGTGGCTTTGAAGGTGACCTTGAAAGGATTGCATGGCGGACATTCCGGTATCCAGATCGGTTGTGGCTTTGCCAATGCCAATAAGCTGATGGCTCGTTTTCTGAATCAGGTGATTGCTTACGATGAGGCTTGTCTGGTATCGTGGGTAGGTGGAAACATGCGTAACGCTATTCCGCGTGAATGTGAAGTCATCATTACAGTGCCTGAAACAGAAGTGGAAGATGTTATCGCTTACGTAGGCGAATGCCAGCAGGTATGGCAGGAAGAGTTTGATACGATTGAAGAAGGCATCGAGTTCAAGGCCGAACGGGTAGAATTGCCGGCTTACATGGTACCGGAAGAAATCCGTGATAACCTGGTAGATGCCATCTATGCTTGTCCGAACGGAGTGGAACGCTACATTCCGACGATTCCGGATACGGTAGAGACTTCTTCTAACCTGGCTATTGTAGAAATCGGTGGAGGAAAGGCCGAAATCAAGATTCTGACCCGTAGTGCCCGTGAGTCCATGAAGGATTACCGCAATACGGCTTTGGAAAGCTGCTTCTCGATGGCAGGTATGCATGTAGAACGTTCAGGCGGTTATTCCGGTTGGGAGCCGAATGTCAATTCGCCTATCCTGCATGCCATGAAGAAATCTTATCATGAACAGTTCGGAACAGAACCCGAAGTGAAGGTTATCCATGCAGGTCTGGAATGCGGTATCATCGGTGCGGTGATACCGGGACTGGATATGATTTCGTTCGGTCCTACGTTGCAGTATCCGCATACACCGGGTGAATGCTGTCACATTCCGTCAGTAGCCAAGTTCTACGATTTCCTGATTGCTACATTGGCCAATACTCCGGAAAAATAATGACTGTTGCAACAAACTGAAATTCTCATAAATCTTTGAAAGGAACTGTTTCCGAAGGGAGGCAGTTCCTTTTTTATACCCGTTTGCTTCTTTTAATACTACCACATGCAGTAGTCTGTCTGTTTTTTTCTTACATTAGTAGAAACGAGTCATTTATCATCAAAAACTTAGACTTATGATCAGATTACTGTGTGTTGGATTACTCTTGTTGGGAAGCCTTTTCCCTGTCAGGCTATGTGCCCAGCAATACGATACGATGTGGAAGCAGGTGGAAGACCTTCAGAAGAAGGACTTGGTAGAATCGGTTATCGGAGCGGTGGACGGGATTTACCGGAAAGCGGAGGCGGAACGGAACCTGCCGCAACTGATGAAGGCTTTTCTGGTACGTTCTTCGTATAAGATTGCTTTGACGCCCGATAGTCTGGAAGCGGAGCGGCAGGCTTTGGAAAAGTGGGCGGCCGGAGAAACCGATTCCATCGGGAAGGCAGTGCTCAACAGTCTGTTGGGAACCATGACGTTGGAGGAACGGCAACCGGATTGGGAGAAGGCTATCCGTTATTTCCGTCAGTCGTTGGAAGCCGAGGATTTGTTAGGGAGAACACCGGCCAAGGATTTCCGTCCCATGACCGTTTCTGAATCTTTCAGTGAACGTTATTTCGATGATAACCTGTTCGATTTGTTGGCTCGGAGAGCGATTCTTGCCTTGTCTACCAACTGGAACTTGCGGATGAACACCGAAGTTCAGGGCGAAATTCTGGCTTTGTATCATCGCCTGATGGCGTTTTATGACGGAAAGAACCGGAATGCGGCCTTGCTGACCCAGGTAGCTTACCTGGTAACCCGTTCGGCTGGTAATATGTATGTGATGCAATACCGATTTGAAAATCAGGAGGTTATCCGTCAGTTGGCAGAACTGGCAGAAACTTATCGGGGGGAGGAAGCCTGTGCGGATGTCTATTTGAAACTGGCTTATTTCTATAAATGGGAACAACAGCCCGCCAAGCAGCTGGAAGCTGCCCGTACCGGTCTGAAGCTTTATCCCAAATCGGATTTGAAGGTGGCATTGCAGCAGCAAGTTGATGAGGTATTGGCGCTGGGACTGAATATAGACATACCGTGGATGTATCCGTCGCATGAAGTCGAGATGAAGGTCCACTATAAGAATCTGACGAGATTTACCATGGAGTGGTACCGGTTGGATGTTTCGCCGGCTGATTTTACCGGAGATACCGATAAGCCTGAACAGCTGATCCGCCAGAAGGGAAAGAAGGCGGGAAGCTGTACGTATACGTTGACACCGGCTACCGATTATCTTACTCACGATACGGTCTTGACTTACCGGGTGCCGGAAGCCGGTATTTATCTGTTGAAACTGATTCCGGAAGGAGATAAGAAAGGCATTTCGTATACTTCCATGTTTGTTTCTCCATATCAGTTGGTAGCTATGCCTGTCAATTCCCATACATTCGAAGTGACTGCAGTCGACCGTTTGAACGGCTCTCCGATTCCTTATGCTGAGATAGTGACCTATACCCGTGAAAGCGGACAGTTCGTGCAGGAGCAGGTATATCCTACCGATGCGGAAGGAAAGGTATTGATTCCGTTGGCGGCGACTCGTTCCGGCTATCGTCCATTGAAATACATGCACGTACGTACTCCGGGTACTGATTTTATGGCTATCGGGGCATCTGCCCTTTATGGTGGAAACTTCCACGAAGATGAAGATTCAGGATGGAAACAACGGGTCGCTTTGTTTTCCGACCGTTCTTTATATCGGCCGGGACAGATTTTACGTCTTTCGGGAGTTGTTTACCGGCAATTAGGCGATTCGTTGGAAGTGATTCCTGCCGTTACCCGTGAATTGAGCGTTTCTGGAGGAGGAAAAGAAGTAGCAAAAGTTTCTGTACGAACAGATGAATATGGTGTCTTTACCGTCGATATTCCACTGCCGATGACCCTGCTTCCGGGAATTTTCCGGGCAACTGTAACCGGTGAAGCGAGTCTGTCTTTCCGGGTTGAAGCCTATAAGCGTCCTACTTTCGATGTGATGCTTTCCCCTTATCAGGCTGTCTATCAGGTAGGAGATAGCCTGCAGATAACGGGTGAAGCCCGTTTCTTTTCCGGGGCTCCGGTACGTACGGCGAAGGTCAGTTATCGGTTGATACGCTCCAAGAACTGGTTCTGGCGGGGAAGTTTCGATTCGGAAGAACTGGCGAATGGAGAATTGCAGACCGATGCAGAAGGTAAATTTACGGTTCCGGTCTGGTTGGAGCCGCCTGCAGATGCCGATAAGGAAGGGAGTATGATTTATTATTATAACTACCGGGTAGTAGCCGAAGTCACGGAAAATTCAGGTGAGACGCAGGAAGGAAGCACTGATTTGCCTGTGGGGCGCTATTCCATAGGACTGGACATCCAAGGCTTGGATGAGATGGTACCCCGAGAGAAACAGTTGAAAATCCAGTTCCAGACGTTGAATTTGAATCGGCAACCTGTACATACGGAAGTGGAGTATCGGGTCTATGCGTTGGATAAGGATTTGAAGCCGGGTGAACTTTGCTGCGAAGGAAAGGCAAAGTCGCAACAATCGTGGGTGCCGACCGAGGTCTGGGCATTACCGGCCGGGCGTTACCGGATGGTGGCTACCGTTACCGATGAACGGAACCGAACGGTGCAGGATGAACAGGATTTTGTCTTGTTCTCGTTGGATGATACCCGATTGCCGGTTCCGATGACCGACTGGTTCTATCAGGACGGAGAGACTTTGTCTGCGGAACATCCGGCTACGGTATCTATCGGTTCTTCCGAGGATAGTGTCCATTTGTTTGTGGATGTATACCGGGCTGACCGCCGGATTGAATCTCGTCGGTTGATACTCAACCATGAAATAAAAAAGTTTACCTTCCCATACCGGGAAGAATATGGCGATGGCATTTCGGTCAATTTTACATTCCTTCGGGAGGATAGGTTGTATAGCCATCTGGTACGGCTCACACGTCCGGAACCGGACAAGAAGCTGGTCTTGAAATGGGAGACTTTCCGTGACCGTCTGGAACCGGGAAGCCAGGAAACCTGGACTTTGACGATAACCGACCCGTCCGGAAAACCGGCGGATGCCCATTTGCTGGCTTCGCTGTACGACGCTTCGTTGGACCGTATTTACCAGCACGGGTGGCAGTTCAGTCTGCCTTTCAACCGGTATACTCCTTTTGTACAGGTAATTACTTCGAGCGCGGGAAGAAGTGTTTATTTGTCCGACCGCTTTCCGGTGGTTGCGTCTGGAAACGGCTATGATTTGTTGGCACCCGATACGTATAGCCGTTTGACTGATTTTTCGGCTTTCGGTTTGAGGAGATATCAGATGAACGGAATGAAAGTCCTTTATGCGGCAGCGGCTCCTATGACCAGAAGTAAGGCACAGAGTGACGAAGCCGTATCCGTTGTCACACAAGAAGAGTCGGGTTCTGCCGTAGAAGTGGAACTTCTTTCGGCAGAGTCGTCAGAAGCTCCGGTGGATGTATTGCGTACACCGGCTGATGAAACCGCTTTTTATTATCCGAATCTGCATACTGATTCGTTGGGACAGGTATCCATTCGTTTTACAGTACCCGAGGGGTTGACAGAATGGCGTTTCCTGGGTTTTGCCCATACAGCATCCATGGATTTCGGATTGCTGGACGCAAAGACTCGGACCGTGAAGGAATTTATGGTGCAGCCTAATCTGCCTCGCTATGTCCGGGCAGGGGATGAAGCGGTATTGTCTGCTTCGTTGGTAAACCTGTCCATGGAAACGGTGGCAGGAAAGGCCTGGATGGAATTGGCCGACCCTGTAACCGGACGTGTCGTTTACCGCAAGGGACAGGATTTTGAGGTGGCTGAAGGCAACAGCGGTACGGTTCGTTTTGCTTATAAGGTTTCTGATAAATACGATGTACTGGTATGCCGGATTTGGGCCGAAGCCGGTAATGCCAGCGATGGCGAACAGCATTACCTGCCGGTACTTTCTGACCGTGAATGGGTGACCGAGACTATACCGGTACAGTTGAACGGTGAAGGCAGTGTGACGGTTTCTTTGAAGGACCTTTTCAACGGACAGAGCCGGACGGCCAAAGACAAGCGGTTGACGGTGGAACTGACTGCCAATCCTACATGGTATGCCGTACAGGCTTTACCGGCGGTAGGAGTACCTGAAAGTGATGACGCACTTTCTTGGATGACGGCTTATTACGCCAATGTATTGTCCCGGAAGTTAGTGACCGATAATCCACAGATAACTCATGCCTTGGAGACCTGGAAACAACAACCGGAATCGGAGACATGGCTTGGTAATCTGCAGAAGAATACGGACCTGAAAGGCTTGTTGCTGGACGAAACTCCTTGGTTGTCGGAGGCAGCCGATGAAACGGCCCGGAAACGGAACTTGGCTCTGCTGCTGGATGTAAATGCTATGGACGACCGTTTGCAGACGGCTGTCCGGAAACTGGAGAATCTGCAAGGGCAGGACGGTGGCTGGAGCTGGTACCCAGGCATGGAAAGTAACCGCTATACGACTACGGAAATGGCAAAGCAACTGGCGCGTCTGACAGCTTTGCAGGCACCGTTGGACGAACCGATGAAACAGATGTACCGGCAGGCACTGAAGTTCCTGAGCACACAGCTGCAGAAAGAATACGGGCAGATTCGTGAAACGGAGAAGCAGACTGGTACGCGTCCGGGACTGAGTGATGAGGCTATCACTTACCTGTATATATGCTCGCTGGATACTTTTGCCAAACAGCAGGTCAAGGCGGAAGTGCTGAACTACTGCCTGGAAACCTTGCAGGAGAAGGTACGTCCGGTAGATTGTTCTATTTTGGATAAAGCACGGATAGCTGTCATTCTGCAGGCTTTGGGAAAACGGCAGACGGCTATGGAATGGTTGCAGTCTGTCCGCGAGTATTCCGTTTACACGCCGGAGATGGGGCGGTATTACGATACGCCGAAAGCTGTTTATTCCTGGTGCAGTTACCGTATCCCGACGCAGGTAGCCGCCATGGAGGCAATCCGTCTTCTGGCTCCGGATGAGCAGACGCTGGCAGAAATGAAGCAATGGTTGTTGAAACAGAAGCAGGTGCAGTCCTGGGAAACCCCGGTGGCTACTGCCGATGCGCTTTATGCATTGTTGACCGGTAATCAGTCATTGCAGGCCGGAGGAATGATGGAGGCTCAGGCCGGTGAGGTGAAGGTGAATACAGGTACCGATGCCATCGGATACGTACGTGCGACTTTGCCCGAAAAGGCAGTCGGCGTACCGGCCGTGAAAATCACAAAGACAGGTACCGGATTGGGCTGGGGCGCTGTCTATGCCCAATATACCGAAAATACCGAGGCGTTGAAACAGAATCGTGCAGGCGGATTGTCCATTGTGCGCCAATTGTTGAAGGACGGAAAGGAAGTGACTGAAGATACGCCGCTCCGGTTGGGAGATAAACTGACAGTCCGCCTGACTGTCCGGGCAGACCGTGACATGGATTTTGTACAGATTACGGACGGACGGGCCGCTTGTATGGAACCGCAGGAACAGTTGTCCGGCTACCGTTGGCAGGCTGGCATCTCCTGTTATCGGGTATCGAAGGATGCCTCCACCCGTTTCTTTATTGACCGCCTGCGGAAAGGTACCTATACGATTGATTATGAAGTCTACCTGGACCGTATGGGAACATACGTGGGGGGGACGGCAACGGTCGGTTCGGTATATGCGCCCGAGTTCAGTGCCCGTACCGGAAGTTTGACGGTGCAGGTCGGTGAGTGAGGATTTAGCATTTATTCTCAGTTGACTTTTGCGCACAAATGATTTTCTGTCTATCTTTGTTTCCGGAAATTAGAAAATCATGATCGATGAAACGTATCTATCTCTTTATAACATGGCTGGTACTGGCTGTCACGGCAGTGCAGGCCCAGCCGAAAATCGCTTTTGACCAAGAAACGAAAGACCTGGGGTATGTGCTGTGGAAGAATCCCACAGCCATTACCTTCCAGTTTACCAATACCGGCGACAAGCCGTTGGTCATTTCGAATGTGACCACCTCCTGCGGGTGTACCAAGGCGGAGTGGACACAAGACCCTGTCCCTGCCGGAGGAACCGGTGAGGTAACGGCTGTATTCGATGCTGAAGCTATCGGACGCTTCTACAAGGAAGTGGGGGTGTACTGCAATGCCTCGCCTACACCGTTGTATCTGGAATTCAACGGAGAAGTGACCGCCGATTCGAAGAATTTCTCGTTTACCCATCCGTATGGTATCGGACCTATCCGGTTGAACATGGACGAAATCGCATTCGAGGATGTGAATCGGGGAGACAAACCGGTTATCGAACTGTTGGTGGCCAACGCTTCGAACAAGAGTTATACACCGGTGCTGATGCACTTGCCTCCTTACCTGAGCGCGAAAGCTGTACCGGAAAAATTGGGAAGAGGTAAGGCCGGTAAAATCCTGATTACCCTTGATACCGAAAAAGTTCCTAAGTTAGGTATTACCCGTTCGTCGGTATACCTGGCACGTTATCCGGGCGATAAGGTGGGCAGTGATAATGAAATCCCTTTGTCGGTAGTGCTGTTGCCCGATTTCGAAGGGGTATCGGATTTGGAGAAGAAGAATCCGCCGCATATCAGCCTGTCGGCTACGGAACTGGAGTTCAAAGACTTGAAACCGAATCAGCATAAATCACAGACTGTTGTCCTGACCAATACCGGGAAATCGGACTTGCAGATTAAAGATATGCAGGTCTTCAATATTGCGTTGGGAGTGAAACTGAAGAAACGTACCTTGAAACCGGGCGAATCGACCAAGATGAAGGTGACCGTGCTGGCAGAGAATCTGCCGCGTGTGAAAGGTACGCCGCGTGTGCTGATGATTACCAATGACCCGGACCAGCCGAAACTGACCGTCCGTGTCAAAGCTTCCTTGATGGAATAAACCCTTAAATCTAATATGATATGGAACACCCCGAAAACAATGAAGCCTATAAGGGGTTAACAGTGAACAAGGGCATCGAACAGCCTTCTGTAGTTAATCCTTACCTGAAACTGCGCAAGAAGCCGCAACGGCGTCAGTATACCGCTGCCGAATACGTGGAGGGTATCGTGAAAGGTGATATTACGGTGTTGAGTCAGGCGGTAACCTTGGTGGAAAGCCTGAAGCCTGAACACCAGGTACTGGCACAGGAAGTGATAGAGAAATGTCTTCCGTATTCCGGAAACTCGGTCCGTATCGGAATCAGCGGGGTACCCGGAGCGGGAAAGAGTACATCCATCGATGTGTTCGGTCTGCATGTACTCCAGCAATATGGTGGAAAACTGGCGGTACTTGCCATCGACCCCAGCAGTGAACGTTCCAAAGGAAGTATTTTGGGCGATAAGACCCGTATGGAGAAGCTCTCCGTACATCCGGATTCATTCATCCGTCCCAGCCCGGCAGCCGGTTCGTTGGGAGGAGTAGCCCGCAAGACCCGTGAAACCATTATCCTGTGCGAAGCGGCTGGTTTCGATAAGATTTTTGTGGAGACGGTAGGAGTGGGGCAGAGTGAAACGGCTGTTCATTCCATGGTGGATTTCTTCCTGCTGATTCAGTTGGCCGGTACGGGCGATGAACTGCAGGGAATCAAACGGGGTATCATGGAGATGGCCGACGGCATTATCATCAATAAAGCCGACGGAAGCAATGTGGAAAAGGCCAAACTGGCTGCTACCCATTTCCGGAACGCGTTGAGGCTGTTTCCGCCTGCAGAATCGGGCTGGACTCCGGAAGTGTTGACCTATTCCGGCTTCTATGGATTGGGTATCAAGGAAATCTGGGATATGGTTTACCGATATTTTGACTTTGTACGTGCCAACGGTTATTTCCAGTACCGGAGGAATGAGCAGGCCAAGTATTGGATGTACGAAACCATCAACGAACACCTGCGTGACAGTTTCTACCAGAACCCGACCATTGCTGCCGAACTTCCGCTTCGTGAACAGGAAGTGTTGGGAGGTCTGTCTACATCATTTACGGCAGCCAAGAAATTACTTGATACATATTTCAATGAATTGAAGAATAAGGCATAAAAGTGTATAGAAAAAACGAACGCCCGTTTTGATGAAGATGTCTAATCGTTTGAATCAAAATGGGCGTTCGTTTGGACTGGAATGTCCGTTCGTTTTTGGAGAAAGGATTTTATGGATACAAATCGCCCGGATTTTCCTACGAAAATCCGGGCGATTGATATGATAGAGGGTTGTATCTCTTATCGGAGTACGGTATCAGATAGACAGTTCGCGAAGCACATTCACCAGTTCACGGTCAATCGGCTTGTCGTTCTTGATAGCCTTGGTGAACGGTACATAAACGATTTTATCATCTTGAATACCAATCATTACGTTGCGCTGGCCTTCCATCAGAGCCTGAATACTGGCTACACCCATACGGCTGGCGATGATACGGTCGTGTGCAGTCGGACGACCGCCGCGCTGCAAGTGTCCGAGGATGGTAACACGTGTATCGTACTGCGGATATTCGTTCTTTACACGTTCTGCGTAATGCATGGCTCCACCGGTGATTTCACTTTCGGCTACCAATACGATGGAACTGCTCTTTGATTTGCGGAAGCCGTTGTTGATTACTTCCTCCAACTGGTCTACTTCTGTATTGAACTCCGGAATAATGGCTGCTTCTGCACCTGCGGCGATAGCACCGTTCAATGCCAGAAAACCGGCATCACGTCCCATAACTTCTACAAAGAACAGACGTTCGTGTGAGGTAGCGGTATCACGGATCTTGTCAACAGCGTCCAAAATGGTATTTAAGGCTGTATCATAACCGATAGTCGTATCGGTGCCATACAGGTCATTGTCGATGGTACCTGGCAGACCGATACAAGGTATATCGAATTCTTGGGCCAACAGACGCGCACCGGTCAATGAACCGTCACCACCGATGACAACCAAAGCGTCGATACCTTCTCGCTGCATGGTTTCATACGCAATTTGACGTCCTTCAGGAGTCTTGAATTCCTGGCAGCGGGCTGTTTTCAGAATCGTACCTCCTAGTTGGATGATGTTACTTACATTTTCTGTGCGGAATTCCTTGATTTCGCCTGTAAGCAATCCTTTATAACCTCTGTAGATACCTTTTACTTGCAATCCGTTGAATATGGCAGAACGTGTGACCGCACGGATGGCTGCATTCATACCCGGGGCATCGCCTCCTGACGTAAGAATACCGATGCATTTAATACTTCCCATAGTTTTTATAGTTAGTTTGATTTTACTGATGCAAATGTATAAAATTACCCGTAATCACGTGATGAAAAACACATTTTTTTATCATTGTTTTTACATTATAAGGACTCTTCGTCCCTGATTACTTTTTTGCAGGCTTCCATCAGCCATTTGGGGGTGGAAGTCGCTCCGCAGATGCCGATTGATCCTATATTCTGAATCAGTTTCCGGTCTATTTCCTCCGGCTGGTCTATCCGATAGGAATTCGGGTTGACTTTCTTGCATTCCTCGAAGAGGATTTTTCCGTTGGAACTTTTGTGGCCGCAAACAAAAAAGATCAGGTCATGTGCGGCGGCAAACCGTCGGATATTCGGCATACGGTTGGCTACTTGTCTACAAATGGTATCAAAATAGCGGAAGGTGGCTGTCGGAGCTATGTGTGCTTCGATATAAGCCACAATCTGTCGGAATTCATCGAGTGATTTGGTTGTCTGTGAATAGAGACGGATATCTTTGCTGAAATCCAGTTTTGTTACTTCTTCCAGTTTTTCGATGACGATGGCTTTCCCTCCTGTTTGTCCCACTAAACCTAGTACCTCGGCATGGCCGTTTTTTCCGTAGATGACAATCTGTTTCTCCCGGTCGGCAGGAGTGGCATTGTACTCCTGTTTGATACGTTTCTGTAGCTGAAGGACCACCGGACAGGTAGCATCGATGATTTCGATGTGGTTCTCCTTGGCCAACTGATAGGTTTCGGGAGGTTCCCCGTGGGCACGGAGCAGGACTTTGGCGTGTTTCAGCTTGGCAAATTCTTCGTGATTGATGGTTACCAACCCCAGCTTTTCCAATCGTTCGCATTCCTGTCCGTTGTGCACGATGTCTCCCAGGCAATAGAGTGTTTCACCCTTTGCCAGTTCTTCTTCTGCTTTCCGGATGGCGGTAGTCACTCCGAAACAGAATCCTGAACCTTCGTCTATCTCAACACGTTGCATGGGTCGCTTTTTCAAATTGGGTTTTCAACCATTCTTTCTGCTCGGAAATTGTAAGGTGACTGTTATCTAACAGAATGGCGTCATCAGCTTTACGGAGTGGACTGACTGCGCGGCTTTGATCTATCCGGTCGCGTTCTTCTACATTCCGGAGGATGTCTTCATAAGAAGCTTCCTGGCCTTTGGCTTTTAATTCGTCATATCGACGTTGTGCACGGATTTCAGCCGAAGCGGTTACGAATATTTTCAGTTCGGCTTCTGGAAAAACGGCGGTGCCGATGTCTCTTCCATCCATGACAATTCCTTTTTCTTTTCCCATCTCTTGCTGTTGTCTTACCAACGCTTCGCGTACGAATCCTAAGGCTGCCACTGGGCTGACGTGTGAAGATACTTCCAGAGAGCGGATGCGGTCTTCTACATTCGTACCGTTCAGGTAAGTGACCGGACGCTGACTTTCCGGGTCTAGCCGGAAAGAAATGTGGATATCTTCCATCCGGGCTTTCAATGTTTCCTCATCAATGTTGCCGGCTTCGTCAAACAAGCCTTGCTCGATGCAGTAAAGGGTGACGGCACGGTACATTGCGCCACTATCTATATAAATGTATCCGATTTCGCGGGCCAGGTCTTTGGCCATCGTGCTTTTTCCGCACGAAGAGAAGCCGTCAATGGCAATGATAATCTTCTTCATGATTTTCAGTTTAGTAAGTTACTGGGAATCTGTAAACGGTTCAAAGATAGTGAAAGGTGAGCGGAGAGGCAAACGAAAAACAAAGTTTTTCAAGTTTGACTCTTCCGAACCGCATCCTGTCTTATGGAAAGATAGTGAAAGGTGAGCGGAGAGATCCTCCTCGCTCCATGGAAGGATGGTGAAAGATGGGCGAAATGGAAGAGATGCTAAAATGTTTTGTCGTTCTGTAATTTTTTTCGGATAATTTGTTGGGTTTTCACAAATTAATGCTACATTTGCCGGACAGAGAAACATTAACCTATAAATTCATTTTATGGAAATTAAAAAATCGCCGAAAGCGGACCTTGAAGGAAAGAAAACGACTGGTCTGTTGATTGGTTTCGTGCTGATATTGGCAGCGATGTTTGTTGCGTTCGAATGGACAGAACGTGACAAAAAGGTCATTACCGATACTGGTATCGTAGAACCTGCGTTTGAAGAAGAAATGGTTCCTATCACGGAACAACAAGAACAACCTCAGGCTCCTCCTCCTCCTGAAGCTCCGAAGATGGAAGAAGTATTGCAGATCGCTGATAACGATGCAAACGTTGAAGAATCTACCATCGCAACTTCAGAAGAAGTCGGTGAAGCTGTCGTAGTCGTACAGCAGGCACCTGTTGAAGTTGAGGAAGAAGAAGTGGAAGAACAGCAGATCTTCCAGGTAGTAGAAGAGATGCCGGAATACCCGGGTGGTATGGCTGAATGTTTGAAGTTCTTGGCTAAGAACATCAAGTATCCGACTATCGCACAGGAAAATGGTGTACAGGGACGTGTTATCGTTCAGTTCGTGGTTAACCGTGACGGTTCTATCGTTGACCCGGTAGTTATGCGTTCAGTAGACCCGTATCTGGATAAGGAAGCACTCCGTGTGATCATGATGATGCCGAAGTGGAAACCAGGTAAGCAGCGTGGTAAGGCAGTACGTGTAAAATATACCGTGCCTGTAACCTTCAAGTTGCAGTAATATTTGGAAAGTATAGTAAAAAGGCTGCTCAATGGGCAGCCTTTTTTATTCTTTGATTGGAAACCTCTAAAATCTGATGTATGGAACAATTGAGCAGTGAACAGCTACTGGTAAAGGTGCAGGAATTTATCGCAAAATCGGATTATGCCCGCGAACCGATGGGAATGTACGATCCGATTAAATATGTACTCGATTTGGGTGGAAAACGTTTGCGTCCGGTCTTGATGCTGTTGGCCTATAATCTCTATAGGGAAGATGTCGATTCAATCCTCTGGCAGGCTACCGGAATCGAGACGTACCATAATTTCACGCTGTTGCATGATGATTTGATGGATAAGGCGGACATGCGCCGGAAGAAGCCTACCGTGCATAAGAAATGGAACGAGAATACGGCCATTCTTTCCGGTGATGCCATGCTGATTCTTTCGTACCGCTTCATGATGGAACATTGTCCGGATGATAAGGTTCAGGCGGTGATGCAGGTATTTGGACAGACTGCCTTGGAAGTTTGTGAAGGACAACAATGGGACATGGAGTTTGAAACCCGCATGGATGTTACGGTGAATGAATATATTGAAATGATTCGCTTGAAGACGTCTGTCCTTTTGGCGGCTGCTTTGAAAATCGGTGCAATCTTGGGAGGGGCTTCGGAAACGGACGCTACCCGTTTGTACGACTTCGGCATTCGGATGGGCTTGGCTTTCCAGTTGCAGGATGATTACCTCGATGTGTATGGCGATCCGGCTGTGTTCGGAAAGAAAAGAGGCGGTGACATTTTATGCAATAAGAAAACCTATATGCTGATTACCGCATTAGAGAAGGCAGAGGGCGAACTGAAGGCTCAACTGATGAAATGGATAGCGGCCACAGGCTATGAACCGGCTAAGAAGATTGCTGCCGTCACTGATATATATAATAAGGTAGGAATTGCCGGGTTGTGCAAGGAACGAATCGAAGCCTACTATCAGGATGGCTTGCACCTGCTGGACGCAGTGGATGTCGAAGCATCCTTGAAAAGAAACCTGCATGATTTTGTATTCAGTTTAATGAACCGTAATTTATAAGCTTATGACGTTACTGACAGATACACATACGCATTTGTTTACTGAAGAGTTTGATGAAGACCGCGACTTGGCGATTATCCGTGCCCGTGAATCGGGAGTCTATCGCTTGTTTATGCCGAATATTGATGATACATCGGTGGAATCACTTCTGTCTACTTGCAAGACGCATCCGGCCTGTTATCCGATGATTGGTTTGCATCCTACCTCTGTCGATGCTGATTGGGAGAAACGGTTGGCGGCGGTCGAGGCTTGGCTACGGGGCCCGGAAACTTTTTACGGTATCGGTGAGGTCGGTATTGATTTGTATTGGGACCGTACGTTCCGTAGCGAACAGATGAAAGCTTTCGATATTCAGGTGCAATGGGCCTTGGAGTTTGAACTTCCGTTGAGTATTCATAGCCGAAGTGCTTATCCGGAGGTCTTGGAGGTGTTGGAACCCTACCGTAAGGAACCTGCTCTCTCCGGTATTTTCCATTGCTTCTCCGGGTCGGTGGAAGAGGCTGCTCCTCTGTTGGAATATGAAAACTTCATGTTAGGTATAAACGGAACGGTGACTTATAAGAAAAGTACGTTGCCTGAGGTCTTGAAGCATATCCCTTTGGAGCGGGTGGTGCTGGAGACAGATTCTCCGTATCTGGCTCCCGTCCCTCATCGGGGAAAACGGAATGAGAGCGCTTATCTGGTCAATGTGGCCGAAAAATTGTCCGATATCTACGGAACGTCATTGGATGAAATTGCCGCTCAAACCACCGGAAATGCCCTGAAAGTATTCTCAAAAGCCTCCCGTACCTTTTAATTTTTATTAATTTTAGGGGATAAGGAAAACTTTTGCCGGTCAGATGTGATGTATCATGAAAAAAAAAGATACATTTGTAACGGAAATCGCTTGCAGTTCGCATTTTTATTTGTAATTTGCACCCGATTTAAGAAGAAAGCCTATTCCGAATGGCCCAAGGAGAGATGCTCGAGTGGTTGAAGAGGCACGCCTGGAAAGCGTGTATACGTCAAAAGCGTATCACGGGTTCGAATCCCGTTCTCTCCGCAAGATGGTTTTAATAGAAAAACAACTAAATCAATTTATAACTATTAATTAATTAATCTTAAAAATTAGACACACAATGAAAAAGTTATTTGCAATTCTTGCAGTGATGGGAGTCCTCTCATTTGGAATGACTCAGACAGCTATGGCTCAGGATTCTACAGCTACAGCCGCTCCGGCTCAGACAGAACAGGTTGCAGCAGCTGACGAAGCAGAAGCAGCACCGGTTGTTGTAGAAGAAGGTGGTTTACACAAAGAGTTGAAAACCAAATTTATCGAAGGTGACGCAGGCTTCATGTCTTTGGTTGCTATCGCATTGGTACTTGGTTTGGCTTTCTGTATTGAACGTATTATTTACTTGAGCTTGGCTGAAGTTGACGTGAAGAAATTGATGGCTAAATTGGAAGGCGCTTTGGAAAAAGGTGATATCGAAGGTGCTAAGACAATCTGCCGTAACACTCGTGGTCCTGTTGCTTCTATCTGCTATCAGGGTTTGATGAGAGTAGACGAAGGTTTGGACGTAGTTGAACGTTCAGTTGTTTCTTACGGTGGTGTTCAGGCTGGTTACCTTGAAAAAGGATGCTCTTGGATTACATTGTTCATCGCTATGGCTCCGTCTTTGGGATTCTTGGGTACTGTAATCGGTATGGTTATGGCGTTCGACCAAATCCAGCAGGCTGGTGATATTTCTCCGACAGTTGTAGCAGGTGGTATGAAAGTTGCCTTGATTACTACTATCTTCGGTTTGATTGTTGCTTTGATTCTTCAGGTATTCTATAACTACATCTTGTCTAAGATTGAAGCTATCACAAGCCAGATGGAAGATTCTTCTATCACATTGCTTGATATGATCATGAAGTACAACTTGAAATACAAAAAATAATAAGAACAATGGCTAAATTATCATACAAAGTATCATACTACGTATTCTATGTATGCATCGCACTGATTTTGGTAGTGCTGGGCATGTTCTACGGAGTAGGATACAGCGAAACAAATGCAGCTGGTTTGGTTGAACCGGCTAATACTCCAGCCCTGATGTACCTGATGTACGGTATGTTTGCTGTCTGTGTCGCTGTTACAGTTATTGCAGCAGTACTTCAGTTTGGTGCTGCATTGAAAGATAATCCGAAAGGCGCTATCAAGTCTTTGTTTGGTCTGATCCTTTTGGTCGTATTATTAATTATAACATATAATATCGGTTCTAACGTACCTGTATTGTTGGGTGGTGGTACTGTTTACGAAAATGCAACAATGTTGAAAGTTACAGATATGTTCCTGTATTCAACTTATGCATTGCTTGTTGTTGCAGCAATTGGTACATTGCTGAACCTGACAGGTATTTTCAAACAGAGATAATATCATTCATTGAGTTTAATAATTTAATAAAGTAAGTAAAATGGCAAAAAAGAAAAGAGATGTGCCGCAGATTAATGCAACCTCTACGGCCGATATTGCCTTCATGTTGCTTATTTTCTTCCTTATTACAACATCAATGGATACTGACCGTGGTTTGGCAAGACAGTTGCCTCCTCCACCGGAAAATAATCAGGAAAAGAGTGATATTATCGTTAAGGAAAGAAATGTTCTCCAGGTTCGAATCAACAAGGATGACCAGTTGATGGTAGGTGGAGAATGGTTCGACATCAAGCAGCTGAGAGAAAGGGCAAAAGAATTCATTGCCAATCCGAATAACGACGAAAATATGCCGGAAAAACATCCGAAGCATCTGCCGTATTTCGGTGACGTAATGATTACAGAAAAACATGTAATTTCTGTACAGAACGACGTTGGTACTAGTTACGACGCTTATCTGCAGGTTCAGAATGAACTGGTTGCTGCATACAACGAATTACGTAATGAGTTGGCTCAGTCACAGTTCGGAAAGAGTTATGCAGAATGTTCAGAAGATGAACAGAAAGCTATTCGTGACTACTATCCACAGAAGATTTCTGAAGCAGAACCTAAAAAATATGGAGGAAAATAATCATGGGAAAATTTAATAAGACTGGTAAGCGTGGCATGCCGGAGTTGAATACCTCTTCTTTGCCTGACCTTATCTTTACCATGTTGTTCTTCTTCATGATTGTAACAACCATGCGTGAAGTTACATTGAAGGTTCAGTTCAAAGTTCCGCAGGCAACTGAATTGGAAAAGCTTGAAAAGAAATCTTTGGTGTCTTTCATCTACATTGGTAAACCGTTGCCGGAATATCAGAAGAAGATGGGTACAACAGACCGTATCCAGTTGAACGACAAGTTCGCTGAATCTTCTGAAGTTCAGGATTACATTTATCAGGAACGTGAAAACATGAAAGAGGAAGATAAACCGTTTATGACTGTTTCCCTGAAGGTTGATGCTAAAACCAAGATGGGTATCGTAACAGAAGTAAAACAGGCTCTTCGTCAGGCTTATGCTTTGAAAATCAACTATTCTGCTACTCAACGTCAGTAATAGTACATTTATAAGCTATAGAAAAAGGGATTGTCCATTCGGGCAGTCCCTTTTTGTTATGTCTATATCTGTGTGTTTGAAAATATATGTGGGTGTAATAGTTGATTATTATCTGTTTTTGTTGATTGGTTTGGTTAATCTTGTGGCTTAGCATAGTGTCGCAAAAAAAATCCTGTATATGTCTCAATACCTTCATGTAAATGAGGAGATTAATCTGTCTGTATTGACAAAGCTTAAAGTGACATAATATACTTGAAATTCTTAAATTTATATCTATTGGTTCTTTATTTCACTTTTTTGTTTCTATCTGGAATAAATTGTTTCTATAAATAGCGTCTATTTTTCATTTTTCTACATTAAAAAAATGTTATAAGGGAAATAAAATTTTTATCTGTTGGGTATATATTTAAATATTTTTTCTAATTTAGCGAAAGCTGCATGAAAATACAAGAACTATACAGAGAAATGATTTGTGGTAAATCATACTAAAGACTAGAACTTAAATAAAGTATTAACCTTAATTGTTTAACTATGCAAAAACGATCATTTCTAGTAGTCACAATGTTCCTGATAGGAATGTTCCTGACTGGGATGTATGCCCAAACAATTACTGTTACCGGTAGTGTTATCGATAAGGAAATGGGCGATCCTTTAATCGGTGTGAATGTATTAGTAAAGGGAACTACCAATGGAACGGTTACCGACATGGACGGACATTATTCGTTAACCGTAAATCCGAACGATGTGTTGGTTTTCTCTTACATCAGTATGAAGACGGTAGAAGAAACGGTAAATGGAAGAAAAACAATCAATGTTACCATGGTTTCGGATGCCGAAAGTTTAGGTGAAGTTGTTGTAACCGCAATGGGTATTCAGCGCCAATCTGAAACATTGACCTATTCAGCCCAGACTGTAGGGGGAAGTGATGTTAATGATATCAAGAGTGTGAACATGATCAACTCCCTGCAAGGTAAAAGTGCTGGTTTGATGATTACTCCAAACTCTACCGGTGCCGGTGGTTCTTCAAAGATTCTGTTCCGTGGTAATAAGTCTATCAGTGGTAGCAACCAACCGTTGATTGTAGTGGATGGTGTTCCAGTGATGAGTAGTGTATCAGGAGCACAGGTGAGCAGTAATTATGGAGGTGAACGAGACGGTGGTGATGTGATGTCAACCATCAATCCAGATGATATTGCTTCCATTACTTTGTTGAAAGGAGCTTCGGCAGCTGCTTTGTATGGTGCAGTAGCTGCTAACGGTGCCATTATGATTACTACTAAATCGGCCCAGTCCGGTAAGGTTTCAGTTAATGTATCCAGTAATACAACGATGGAAACACCGATGGTACTTCCTGAATTCCAAAATACATACGGTGTAAGTGACAACGGTACATACAGCTGGGGTGAGAAACTTTCAACACCTGCTCCTAATTATGCAAAAGAATTTTATCGTACCGGATTTACCACTAACAACTCTATTTCATTGTCTGGCGGTAACGACAATATCCAGGCTTACTTCTCTTATGGTAATGTTTATTCAGAAGGTATGACTCCTGAGAATACATACCGTAGCCATAACTTGAATTCAAAGGTAGGTTTTAATATATTGAAGAGTGTACATGTTGACTTCAGTGCGAAATACACCAATCAGTATGTGAAGAATCAGGCAGCTGCAGGATATCTGTTTAATCCATTGACAGGTGTATATCTGTTCCCTCGTGGCGAGGATTGGAATTATTATAAAGATAATTTTGAAGTGTATGATGCCACTAGAGGTTGCAATATCCAGAACTGGACGAATACAGGACTTCAGCAGTATAGTAACCCGTATTGGACTTTGAACCGTCAGACTCCGATTACAGACCGTAACCGTTATGAATTCGGTGGAAGCATCAAGTGGGATATCACCAAAGATTTGAATATTCAAGGACGTATGCGCTACGAAAGAGGTGAAGAACGTTGGCAACACAATCTGTATGCTTCCAGTATCGCTAATCTGTATCCGATGGGACGTATGAAGGATAATCGCTATTTCAGTGACCAGCTCTACGGAGATGTATTGCTGAGCTATAGCCATACATTCAATGATTTCTTCGTTTCGGCTACTGCAGGTTCCAGCTTTACTAAGAGTAAGACCGCTCATGTAGATTTGTGGGCAGAAGGAACTCAGTTTACTTCACCGGGTAACGGTAACATCTATTATCCGAACATCTTTACTCCGAATAACTATTACACCAACATGTCTACCGTTGGTAAAAATGATAATTGGAATACAGAAAAACGATTGAACGCTGTGTTTGCTACTGCACAGTTCGGTTATAAGGACGGATTGTTTATCGATTTCTCTGCTCGTAATGACTGGTCATCTGCTTTGGCATTTACCGAAAGTTGTTCATTCTTCTATCCGTCAGTAGGTGGTAGCTTCCTGTTAGACAGATTCGTCGATTTAGGTAAGAATGTGAACTTATTCAAAGTTCGTGCCAGCTATTCTATCGTAGGTAATGACGTTCCGGTATTTATGAGTAATTTGCTTTACTCTTTGCAGACACAAGGTTCCATTACACCGCCCGAAAATGCTCCGTTCCGTACATTGAAGCCGGAAAAGACGCATTCCTTTGAAGTTGGTTTTGACGGTACATTCTTCCAGAACCGTCTGACCATCGGTTTGACCTATTATAAGACGAATACCAAGAATCAGTTCTTCTCAGTTGCTGCTCCGTATGAATCAGGTCTTCGTAACCGTTATGTCAATGCGGGTAATGTGGAGAACCAAGGTTTCGAATTCAGTGCCGGATGGTATCAGCAATTCAATGATGACTTCAGTTGGAGTACAGACTTGAACTTCTCTTACAACGACAATACCATCAAGGAACTGGTGGATGATCTTCCGAACGGTTTGACATTGACTGATTTCGGTGGTGCCAAGATTATTCTGAAAGAAGGTGGTTCTTACGGAGACTTGTATGTACGTCATATCATGCGCGACGATAGCGGTAAACCGATGAAGGACGCTACTACCGGCAATCCGATTGTAAGTGGTGATACTACAGAAGATATGATTTATGCAGGCAATATGAATGCGAAGTTCAATGCCGGATGGTCAAATACCTTCCATTACAAGGATTTCACCTTGTCTTTCCTGATTGATGGTAAATTCGGAGGTAAGGTATTGTCAATGACAGAAGCTACACTCGATGGTTGGGGTGTTTCCAAGCGTACAGGTGAAGCCCGCGATGCAGGTAAGGTAGTAGTAGACGGTGTAGAATTCGAACCGAAGGCATGGTATACAACAACTGGTGCCAGCAATTTCAATAGTCCGTATGCCAATGAATTCTATGTTTACGATGCAACCAATGTACGTCTGCGTGAATTGAGTCTGGGTTATACCTTCCGTAACCTGTTTGGTGTAGGAAAGAACCTGACAGCCGCTATCATCGGACGTAACCTGTTCTTCTTCTACAAGGATGCTCCGATGGATCCGGACGTATCTGCCGGTACCGGAAACGGTGTACAGGGTGTGGATATGTTTGCGTTACCTACTTCACGTAGCTTTGGTTTGAATCTGAAACTTAACTTCTAAAAAAGCCTGATTATGAAACGAAATAAAATTTATCAATATGCCCTTTTAGTGGCTCTTCCATGGATGGGAAGTAGTCTGATGACTTCTTGTACAGATAATTTCGAGTCGCTGAATACCAATAGTGTACAGGTTGACCCGAATAACCTGCCGTTTTCTGCCCAATGTGCGGAACCGATGCAATACTGCTATCCTCCCCAGCAGAATATGTTCCAGTTCTGGACTAATCTGACCATTGACTTGTATAGCGGTTACTTCATGACTCCGAACGGTAACTTTACCAATGGTGATATGGGTGAGAACCGTGGACATAGTGGCGGTATGTATGAAAACTATTACCTGCATATCTTCAACAATACCCGCCGTATCATTGCCGATTGTGATGAAGAAGGCAATCTGGGCTTGGCCGGTGTAATGCGGATTGTACAGGCGTATGGTACCTTGATGACTACCGATGCACACGGTCCGTTGGCCTACAGTTCCATTCTTTCCGGAGAATATGAGTCTTATTATCCGTTCGATAGTCAGCAGGAGTTGTTTGTGGCGATGTTCAAGGACCTGGATAAGGCAATTACTGATATCCAGGCAATGTCTGAAGCCGAAAAGACTACACTCGCAACTTTTGATAGCTGGTGTAATGCTGATACACAATTGTGGGTGAAGGTCGCTAATACCTTGAAGTTGCGTATGGCTCTCCGTCTTTCCAAGCGTGAAGCGGAAATGAAGGAAGCAGGAATAGACTTGAAGCAGGTAGCAACCGAAGCTGCTGCCAATACGTTGGCTACAGTAAATACCGATATTGTTATCGATAAGAGTCTGGAGAATGAAATGTGGCTGATGTTCAACTGGGGCGATTGTGGATTCAATGCCAACCTGGTTACTTTGATGTCGGGTATGAAAGACCCGCGCCAACCGCTGTACATGACGAAGAACAGTGCCGACGTAGTTGATTTGAACGGTAACGTGGTGGTTCCGGCCGGAACACAATACTTGGGAATCCGGTTTGCCGCCGGTCTGCCTGGTAAACCAAACAATTGGGCAAGTTTCTCACAATGGATTGACCCACAGAATACCATCGGTGTCTATTCCATGCCGTTGCCTATCTTCAAGGCTGCTGAATCCTACTTCCTGTTGGCTGAAGCTAAGCTCCGTTGGGACATTGGTAGTGCCAGTGTACAGAGCTTGTACGAAGAGGGTATCCGTGTTTCTATGGCAAACGAATTGAGTTACCGTGGTAAGTATGCAGGTGTGGAAGCCTACGAGGCTGGTGCGGTAGATGCCTACATTAACGGTACAACGACTCAGATAGATTTTGTAGACCCGGTAGACCCGAAACTGAATACTCCGGCATTGAACAAGCTTTGTGTAAAATGGGATGAAAGTGCAGATAAGGAAGCCAAACTGGAGCGAATCATTACCCAGAAGTATTTCGCCTTGTTCCCGCTTTCTATCGAAGCATGGGCAGAACAACGTCGTACAGGATATCCTCGTCTGTTCCCGGCTTATGTGAACGAAAGTAACGGGGCAGTCAATACGGAAGAAGGTGTACGTCGTGTTATCTATAGTAGCAATGCTTACGACACTAATGCGCAAGGTATTGCTATGGGATTGGAGTTGCTGGATAAGGAAAATACAAGCAAGAACGGTATCTCCGGTGATAAGGGAGGTACTCATGTTTGGTGGGATAATGCTAACTTAGGCAACTTCTGATTGATTTAAGTTTTAACATGGGCGGGTGAGCTTTGGGGCTCACCCGTTTTTTGTTTGTGTATGATTTTACGGAATATACTTGTATACATACCTGTAAATGGATTCCCGGCACTTTTCAAACTCTTCTAGCGTGAAGATTTCTGTTCCTTTGGTCATGATGCGGAGTGGAAAAGGTTCTCCTCCGGCATGGTAGGGAGGCTGGAGATATTCATACGGATGCAGGGTGAAGCCGCATCGTTCGTAGAAGCCGATACGACGGCGGCTCAGTTCGTTTTCGGGGAGCTCTACCTCCAGTAGAACCAGACCCGGTACGAGTTCCGTCAGCTTGAGCATGATTTGTTTGCCGTAACCTTGGTTCCTTACCGAGGGGGAAGTCGCCAGGTGTTCCACATACGTGAAATCCGGGAATTGCCAGAGTGTGATAAGGCCTATCTCCAGAGTTCCATCTGTAATCAGCATGCATTTGAAACGCGGTTCGTTATCGGTGACTTCACGTTGGTCTTTTTCGGTTCTCCGTTCGGTAAGGGGGAACGAATCCAGCATGAGCTGTTCTACGAAAGGATAACTTGTGTGGTTTGTTCGGATGGGGATAAACTGTATCATAATTGTCGGTTATTTATCGGTGTAGAAACGGATGAGTTTTTCCAAAGCACGCTGGCAGACCGGACAGAATTGAGGTGCCTCGTTAATTTTCATCCGGCATTCGGTTGTAGGACGGTATACTCCTTTGGTAGTGTAGCCTGCTCCTTCGTATACCCCTACCTTCGTATAAAGAGTTTTGGGGTCGGTTTCTGCCGGAGTAGGTATCGGTGTCCCTTCGGGAACCAGGTCTTTCCATTTATCTTCAAAGTGAACCAGTGTTGTAATGTTTTGTTCCCATGGTTCGACGGTCTTCGGGTAGAAGGGACTTTCCGGATCGCCGTAAGCATATTCGTCGGCTAATCCTCCGAAGCTGTGTCCGAACTCATGAACTACTACCGGTTCGAACATCGGGTGATGGGCAGTGGTCAGGGTGTACGAGTTGTAGATGCCTCCTCCGCCATAGGTATCGGTATTGGCCAGGATGATGATGTGTTCGTACGGAATACCTGCCAACCAGTTGTGGATAGACTTCACGCTTCGGGTTGTAAGGTAGCGGTCGGAATAGAAGGTGTCGAAGTGGGAGCTGACTGCCGTCGATTTCCATTCTTGCTGACGAGGGATGCTGACACCGCTATCCAGTGATTCGCTCGCTACGGCTACAATGTTGAACCGGTCTTTCAGATGCTTGAACGGTTCGTGGTCGAAGATAGCCCGGCAAGCCTTTTCGGCATCCTGGTAGAAGAGGTCCATTTCCTGTGCGGTATATCCTTCGGCCATGATGGCTACGTCGATACAGTCCTCTGCTGTACCGCTCTGTAGCAGGTAGCGGTGTGGGGTGATGCGGCTGGTTCCTTTCTGGTGTATCAGGATATCATCCGGACGTACTTCGTGGCTCATGCTGGCAGAAGTCTTACGGAATTTGTCCTGCAACTCTACTGTAACGGTGACCGGTTGTTTAGGATACGGAATCAGAAACGAGTTTTCGAATCCGCGGCGGGTATGGAATGCTTCCGCTTCGCTTATCCATTCCTGAAACAGGCTGGAGAACGAAGTCCGGTAAATTACTTTTCCGGTAGCCTTGTCCGTTACGGTGACGTTTCCGTTTCCTTCCAGTGGAAGTTCACTCAGGTGATGCCGGCGTCCGGCCCATTGTGGAAGTGAACAGATTTCGTCCAGGCAGATATCCTGGTGGTGTGCATCGCCGGTAAAGATGTAGTCGAGTCGAAGGGTCTTGTCGGTGAAGTAATCGTCAAAATTCTGGGCATTCATCGGGAGAGCGATACATCCACCCAGAGCCCAGCAAAGCAGGAATTTTTTCATGGTCATAAATGTTAATGAATCGTGTAATATCCGACAAAGATACGATTTACTATTAATTTCACACTTATAGCCTGCATAAAAGTTATAGATAGCGGGTTTTATGTGGAAAAAAGATGTATATTTGTCGTGTTTTAATTGTATTAAAAATGGGACATCATCAGTTAGATAGCTTAGACGAACAAATTTTACGATTGATAGCCGACAATGCACGTATTCCGTTTCTGGAAGTCGCCCGTGCCTGCAACGTGTCCGGTGCCGCTATTCACCAGCGGATTCAGAAGCTGACGAACCTCGGCATTCTGAAGGGATCGGAGTTTGTTATTGACCCCGAAAAGATAGGGTATGAAACGTGTGCTTACATCGGACTTTACCTGAAGGACCCCGAGCAGTTTGACTCGGTGACCGAAGGGTTGAGACAGATTCCGGAAGTGGTGGAATGTCACTTCACGACAGGACAGTACGATATGTTCATCAAGATTTACGCCAAGAACAACCATCATTTGCTGGACATCATTCATGACAAGCTCCAGCCATTGGGACTTTCCCGTTCGGAAACCATTATTTCCTTCCGTGAAGCCATCAAGCGTCAGATGCCGATTCTGGATTTGGCGGATGAGGAAGATTAACCACTGGTATCCGGCTGATACCGGAAAGGTAAAAGATATAGAAAGTGCCCTATCATACTCCGTTGCGGGGAATGATAGGGCACTTTTTCTGGACAGGTGTCCAAGTATCATTGATTTTCTGAAGCCGGAACGTGTTCCTTTATCCGTTCATAATCGATGAAGCAATAAGGGTAGAGATGCTTTTCGTCTGTCGGGTGGCATTCTCTGTTTTTTTCGTGCCATACATTCAGATCGATGGCAGGGAAGAATGTATCGGCCGGTTGGTCTGCATCCTCAATCTCGGTCAGGTAGAGACGGTCGGCCAGGGGAAGTGCTTCGCGGTAGAGGCTCGCTCCGCCGATGATGAACACTTCTTCTTCTGTCCGGCAGGTTTTCAGGGCTTCTTCCAGTGAGTGGAAGCATTCGGCTCCCGGTATGTTCAGTTCCTGCCGGCTCAGTACGATGTTCCGGCGATTGGGTAGCGCACCTTTCGGAAGCGAATCGAACGTCTTTCGGCCCATGATGATGGTATGTCCGGTGGTCAAGGCCTTGAAGCGTTTCAGGTCGTTCGGTACCCGATAAATCAGCCTGTTCTCGAATCCGATGGCCAGTTTCCGGTTGACTGCTACGATGATGGATAGAATCATAGGGCTTGTTTTTTCAGTTGACGAGGCACTAGATACTAGTAGATTAGGTACTATAACCGGTAGACTATATACCAGTTAACATAGCTCTAGCACACCGTTATTCATTATTACTTATTCATTCTTGATTATACAGACACTTTTCCGGCAATGTGCGGCCATGGGTCGTAACCTTCCAACTGGAAGTCCTCATAGCGGAATCCGAAGATGTCCTTTACGTCCGGATTGAGTTTCATCACCGGAAGCGGACGCGGTGTGCGGGTCAGTTGCAGGTCTACCTGTTCCAAGTGGTTCAGGTAGATGTGGGCGTCTCCCAGCGTATGGATGAAATCACCGGCTTCCAGTCCTGTCACTTGCGCCATCATCTGGAGCAGCAGGGCATACGAGGCAATGTTGAACGGTACCCCCAGGAAAGTATCCGCGCTACGCTGATACATCTGCAGGCTCAGTCTTCCGTTGGCCACGTAGAACTGGAAAAACATGTGGCAAGGTGGCAGATTCATCTTCTTCAGGTCGGCTACGTTCCAGGCATTGACGATGATGCGGCGTGAATCCGGATTCTTACGGATGGTTTCTACGGCATCCGAAATCTGGTCGATGAATCCTCCTTCGTAGTCGGGCCATGAGCGCCACTGGTAACCGTAGATATGTCCCAGGTCACCGTTCTCGTCCGCCCATTCGTTCCAGATGCGTACGCCGTTTTCTTGCAGGTATTTTACGTTGGTGTCTCCACTGAGGAACCAGAGCAGTTCGTGGATAATGGATTTCAAGTGCAGCTTTTTGGTAGTGACCAGTGGAAATCCGTCCTCCAGGTTGAAGCGCATCTGATGCCCGAACACACTGATGGTGCCCGTTCCCGTGCGGTCTTCTTTCTTCACGCCTTCGGTGCGGATGCGTTGCAACAGGTCTAGGTATTGTTTCATATTCGTTATCGTTTTTTCTTGGTGCAAAGGTAGGGAATTTTTAGAAGCGGTTAAACCTTCATCGTTAAAATTTAAAAGTGGAAATCCTGACCAGAATAAAGAAAACGTCCGCATGTCTTCATGAAAACATGCGGACGTTTTGTGCAAAACAACCGTACGTTTTAACTAAAACATACAGACGTTTGAAGTAAAACGTAAGGATGTTTTGTCGTGAGGTGGAGATAAGCCAGATTTATGAGTTGAATTGTGATAATTCTTTGCTGGCTTGGATAAAACTTTTTACTTTGTCTCTGATGTAATGGTAAAGGTAGAAGTCTACGGTTAAGGCGATTCCAGTGACACCTGTTAGTATCATCAGGTTCTTTAAACTACCGAATTGTACCATGAACAGGATAATGAAGGCAAAAACACCTGCATATCCTATCAGATAAGAGAGGTTGGTATTCCGTTTGTATCGGACGATTTCAATCAGTTGTCGTTCCAGATTCTTTTCCTGCTCTATGTTCCGGAGCATCCGGCAGAACCGGAACTGGAATGCGATACCAGTCAGTAGGAACAAGGAAACTAAAATGCCGTTCAGCATACCGAAATAGGGATTCTGTGTCCAGGCGATGGAAAAGAATACGGCGCATGCGATGAGGAATATCAGTCCTGTACGTTCTATGCGTATCAACTTTTCCAAAGTAGATTCTTTGCGGGTAGTCAGTATACGCTTGATTTCTTCTTGATGAAGCAACTCTTGATGTTGGATTTTCTCATCCAGTTCTTTCCATAGTGTCTGTAATTCTTCCAGATTCATGATTCGATGTATTAAAGGTTTGCTTTGTTTTTCAATTTCTCTTTTATCCGGTAAAGGGTGGTGGCTACCTGGTTTCGGTTTGTGCCGATGATTTCTGCTATTTCTTCATAAGTTTTTCCGTCCAGCCATAGCATGATATACATGCGTTCCAGTTTGTTGAGTCCACGTATCATGCGATACATTTCCTTCAGCATCTCTTGTTTAGGATCTCTTTCATCCCAAAGAGAGAGGGTAGTCAGGTCAAGTGGACAAGTAGTTCCCTTCCGTTTTCTCTGACGTATATCCGTGATACAGGTATTCAGGGTAATCCGGTAGACCCATGTACTGAAGCTGCTTCGGTTCTCGAAACGTGTGTAACTTTTCCACAGGTTATAGACCGTTTCTTGATAGAGGTCGGCTATGTCTTCTTTTTCATTCGCATACATCAGGCAAATCTTATAGATGATGTGTTGGTGTTGCATCAGGAGGTCTGTAAATTCTTTTTCTTGATTCATCTTTTCTGTTTATGTTTCTATTCTATTAGTCGTGAAAGGCCTTTTAAAGTTACATGGAAAGTATTTTTTGTAGAAATAAAATGGAGTTCCCGGTATATTCAGGTTATTATGATGGATAACTTTCCATTTTGCTGACCTTTGATTTTACTGAAATAAGTTTTTTTACTTTTATCTGATTGTAAATCAGTGATGAAATAATTATTAACAAATATGGCATGCAGCATTTCGGGTATTTTCTCTTTTTACAAGCGAACACTAATCTGAAAAGATAGTACAAAGAAAAAGTATTAACCCTAATTAAAATCAAAAGAAAAATGAAGAGAGTTTTTAAACCTGTGAAATGGATTTTTCCTATGTTGATGTTCGGATGTGCGTTTGCCTTTACAGCTTGTAGCGATGACGATGAAAATACACCCGTCGTTCCGGATGAAGTGACAACAGAAGCTATGTACGGAGATTATACCGGCAAGATGTTGACGCTGGCTGCATCGCCTACGGCAGATGAAGGAGAAGATACACCGGAAGGAGTAGATGTTTCAGCAAAGGTTGATAACGATACGGTATATCTGGAGAAATTCCCTATCAAGGACATTGTATTATCCATCGTACAGGATGAGACTTTGGCCGATCAGATTGTAGAGGCTGTGGGCGATGTGAATTATAAAATCGGATATGAACCGACATTGTCAGAAGCCAAAGATAGCATTTCATTTGTTATGGAACCTGAACCATTGAAATTGTCTCTGAGTATGCCGTCAGCTACAGGAGACGCTCAGACAATGGTGGTAGAAGTGAAGGTAGAAGCCGTTGACGGTGCCGGATATGCGGTAGAAAGCGGAAACATGAAGTTTGATTTGTCGGCAACAGAAGTACTTTTGGGTGAAGGAGATAGCCAGATTTCTTTCCCTGGATTCTCGGCCACTACATTTAAATTCGATATGAACCAGCAGAAAGCTGAATAAGGTAAAAAGAACGGAATAATTAGGATTTGCAGATAAGGTCATAGTCGGGCATCTTCGGAAGGTCATGGAAACATTTCCCCGGAGATGCTTTTTTATGTGAAATAAAACAGAACCAACCGTTATCAATGGAAGTTGTGGTCCGATGATAACGGTTGGTTGATGTCAGATGGACAATTGTATTTACTTCACCATCCCCTGCAGAGACAAGAAAAAATATACGCCCGTGGCAATCATCAGGCATCCCAGTGCCGCGTAAAAAAGGCGGGCCCGTTTCCGTCCTGTGTTTGCAACGATAAATTGGGTATTACGGGCTGTAAAGAACCAGTCCCAGTTGAAAAGTGATGCCAGCAGGGTAAGGAGTCCTACCAGTACGAAGATGGCCTGTATGATGTAATGTGTAATCATATCGGGTGAAGTTAGTCTTCAGGGGCGTCGAATCGGATGGTACGGCTACCGTCTTCCTGTTCCTCGATGGTAACGTTGACTGCGTCTCCCGGAAGTAATTCTTCTATCAGTTCCGGCCATTCGATGAAACAGAGCGCACCGCTATAGAAATAGTCTTCGTAGCCCATGTCGTACACTTCTTCCAATTTCTTGATACGGTAGAAGTCGAAATGATAAATCAGTTCGCCGGCATCTTCCGAACGGTATTCGTTAACGATAGCGAAGGTAGGCGAGTTGATGACATCGGTTACACCCAGTTCTTCGCAGACAGCCTTGATGAATGTGGTTTTACCGGCTCCCATCTTTCCATAGAAGGCAAAGACGGTATTGTCGCCCATGGCTGCAATGAACTCACGGGCAGCTTCGTGAATATGGTCGAGTGAAGTAATTTTTATTTCCATAATCTTTTGTATTTTTTAGTTGAGGCAAAAATAGCTAAAAAAAAGGAGAATCAAAACCATCGTTCTGAAAAACTGATGTCACTTCGTGAGCATCAGGGAGGGCTTCGCTTCTGCCTGGCGGTAGAATCACCTCCGTCGGGTGGTTATCAAACGGATGATTTTTGATAATGCGTAAAACAAGATGGAGATGAAGATGATGGCGGCTCCCGAAGGTATCTGGAGCTTGTAGGACAGGAACAGTCCGCCCAGACAACTCAGGTACCCGATACCGATGGACAACCAGATGATTCGCTTGAAGCTGTAGGTGAACAGGTTGGCGGTCATTTGCGGGAGGGTAAGCAGGGAGATGGCCAGCACGATGCCTACCATGCGCAGACAAGACACAATGGTAAGGGCAATGAGCATCATCAGTGCATACTCGAAGAAGGTAACCGGCATCCGTTGCGAACGGGCGAACTCCCGGTCGAAGGCGATGGCCATGATGGGGCGCAGGAACAGGGTGAAGAAGACGGCCAGTACCATACTCAGTATAGCCAGGAGCAGGATATCGGTCCGGTTGATGGTCAGGATATTCCCGAACAGGTACGAAGAGAGGTCGGGGGTGAATCCGGGCGCCAGAAAACTGAAGATGATACCGATGGCCATACCGAAGGTCCAGAACACGGCGATGGCCGAGTCTTCGCGCATGTCGCTGTTCTTGCTGAGCCATTCTACTCCGAAGGCGGAAAGTACGGAGAACACCGCCGCGCTCAGAAGCGGGGAGATACCGGTATAAAGTCCGATACCGATACCGCCGAAGGAAGCATGGGTGATTCCTCCGCTGATGAAGACCAGCCGGCGGGTAACGATGTAAGTCCCGATAATGCCGCACGCGATGCTGGCAAACAGGCTGCCGAGCAAGGCGTGTTGGAAAAAGGTATAGTCCAGTAGTTCGAGTAGGTTGTTCATAAGTCTAAAAAGGCGGGGTTAATGGAATCGGCGTTCGCCTACTATCAGGAAGAGTTCGTCTTTGATTTCGTCCGGTAGCTCGATACCCCGGAGCTGAAGGCTTCGGCACCATCCGGCTACTTCTTCTTCCTTCATGGTGTACATGATTTCGCGGAACTCGTCGGCCTCTTCCGGTGAATATTCCTCTGCGCTACGGCCTTTGAAACGGTCCAGTTCCTCATCGTCGTAATATTCTATCTGTTTGCTTACGGCGGCCAGCAGACTTTCCTTTTCACAAATCTGATGTTGTCCGCAACATTCGCTATCTACCGTCACTACTTCGGGTTCTTCCTTCAGTTCGCCTTTGTCTATCTTCTTCTGGATATTCCGGTTGTAGAAATAACCGGCGGCGAGTCCGAATACGACTACTCCGATAAGAATCAATAATAAGATTATCATGTCTCTTTATATTATACTTCTGTAATGCCGAAACCGGCGGTCAATAAGTTGTCCCAATAGCGGGGATAGGATTTCGATACCACTTCCGGATGGTTGATGGCCAGCTTCTCCTGCCGGAGGATGGCTGGGGCGAACGCCATGGCCATGCGGTGGTCTTCGTAGGTATCTATGGCTGGGTCTGCATCGGCTTCGCAACGTTCACCTTCCCAATAGAGGATGGAATCTTCTGCTTCGCGGATGACATATCCCAGTTTCTTCATCTCGGCGATGAGGGCGGCTATGCGGTCTGTTTCCTTGATTTTCAGACTTTGAAGTCCGGTAAACCGGAAAGGGATGTCCAGCAGGGCACAAGTCACGACGAAGGTCTGTGCCAGGTCGGGCTGGTTGATGAAATTGTAGTCCATCCGTGTTACCGGTGTTCCGTTCTTGCGGAGAATGACTTTACGGTCCTCGTATATTGTTTTCACTCCCAGTTGCCCGAAGAGTTCGGCTACCTTGGAATCGCCCTGATAGCTTTGACGGAACAGACCGGGTAATTCGATTTCGGCTTCTTCTGCCAGGGCGGCTATCTCGTACCAGTAGGAGGCGGCGCTCCAGTCGTTTTCTACGTAATAAGGTATCGGGCGGTACGGTTGGGCCGATACGGTCAGGGTATCTTCAGCATTCCATCCGGCTTCGGCACCGAACTCGTGCATCAGTTGCAAGGTCAGGTTGATGTAGGAGCGTGAAATGATGTCTCCCGTCAGGTGGATGGTCAATCCGTTTTCCTGTACCGGACCTATCATCAGCAGGGCCGAGATGTATTGCGAACTGACGTTACCGGGAAGGGTGATTTCGTGTCCGGCAAGTGTTCCTCCCGTAATGCGGAGCGGAGGAAAGCCTTCGTTTTCGGTATATTCGATGCGGGCACCCAGACTACGCAGGGCATCTACCAGCAATTGGATAGGGCGTTGTTTCATGCGTGCCGTACCGGTCAGGATGTGGGTACCTTCTGTTACGCTCAGGTAAGCGGTGAGGAAACGCATGGCGGTACCTGCCGCCAGTATATCAATGGTTTCGGGCATGTCCTGCAGGGCACGTATCATCACCCGGGTATCGTCACAATCGGACAGGTTCTCGGGTACGCAGGTTCCGTGAGCCAGTGCGTTGATGATGAGCGCACGGTTACAGATGCTTTTCGATGAGGGCAACTGGATGGTTGTCCGGATGCCGGCAGGAGCCGTAAGTTGAATCCGCTTCATGGCTGATATAGTTTGATTTTTCGTGTGGCAAAGATAGTGAAAGGTGAGTGGAGAGGCAAACGAAAAACAGAGTTTTTCAGGTCTGGCTCTCCCGAACTGCCCCCTGCCTTATGGAAAGATACGAAAAGACCGCTTCCTTTCTTATGGAAGGATAGGGAAAGGTGAGTGGTGAGTCATAATCTCAATGGCCCTATTCCGTTTGTTTATCTAAACATTATATTTTTACTCGAATAATCGAGTTTTTTTATACCTTTGTTAGGCAAGTGTGAACCTATAAAATAGTAAGTATGATAGATGATGTATATGCGGCCTCTCCGGAACGCTACCGGAGCGGCATGAAGTATCGGCGGGCAGGCCGGAGCGGCGTGCTTCTACCGGAAATCTCGTTGGGCTTGTGGCACAACTTCGGCGATGTGGATACTTTTTCGAACAGCAAGCGGAAACTTCACTATGCGTTCGACCAGGGTATCACGCATTTCGACCTGGCTAATAACTACGGTCCTTCCTACGGTTCGGCCGAAACTACCTTCGGGCAGGTCATGAAATCTTCGTTCGCGCCCTATCGGGACGAATTGTTCATTTCTACCAAGGCCGGTCATGACATGTGGCCCGGTCCGTACGGCGAATGGGGTTCCCGCAAATACCTGATGGCAAGCCTGAAGCAGAGTCTGAAACGGATGAACCTGGATTATGTGGATATTTTCTATTCGCACCGGTTCGACCCGGTGACTCCGTTGGAAGAGACACTTCAGGCACTGGTGGACATTGTGCGCCAGGGAAAAGCGTTGTATGTGGGAATTTCGAAATATCCTCCCGAAGCGGCCCGTTTCGCCTACCGGTATCTGAAGGAAAGGGATGTGCCCTGTCTGTTGTATCAAGGACGTTATAACCTGCTGAACCGGGAACCGGAGGAGGAAGGTATTCTTCAGGACGCACAGGAACAGGGAAGCGGATTCGTGGCTTTCTCGCCCCTTGCACAAGGCTTGTTGACCGACCGTTACCTGCAAGGTATTCCGTCCGATTCACGTGTAGCCCGGGGCGGGTATCTGAAGAAGGAAGCGTTGACACCGGAACTGCTGCATCGGATAGCGGCTTTGAATGAAGTTGCCGCCCGGCGCGGTCAGACACTGGCCGAAATGGCATTGGCCTGGTTGTTGAAAGACAACCGTGTGACGTCGGTCATCGTAGGAGCCAGTTCGGTGGAGCAATTGTCCGATAACCTGAAGGCTTTACGCAATACTTCCTTCACCGCGGAAGAATTGTCGGAGATAGACCGGATTATAAAGGGATAAGTCCTTTCTGACGGTTGATGTAACTCAGTGCCGCCCCTAAGGCCGTGCGGTATTCCGAATAGGGCGGTATGTAAAAGCGTATCCCATAGAGCGCTTCCATGCCGTTGAATATCTCGCGGCACTGGGGGAGGGTCGACAGGTTTCCGATGAGGGCGTAATCCTTGATGCCGCTATTCAGACCGGCCAGGTGTGCCGCACTTCCGATGGCCTGTAATACCAGGTAGACGATGCCGGTGGCGATGTCTTTTTCGGGAGCGTTGCTCTCTGCCTTGCCGAAATTGGAGGCGGTGGCTTCCAGGGGAAGGTTGGGGAGTGGCTGGTTGCAGATGTCTTTTATCTGGAGATTGATGTTTGCGATGTCGCCGTCCTTGGCCAGTTCCACTACCTGGTGGATGTCGTGCGATTTCAGCATCAGGCGGGAGAGTCCCTGCAGGGTTCCGCCCCCGATACCGGTACCTCCCAGGTGCTTGATGGCATCGCCTTCTATCTGGATGAAGGACGTTCCCGTACCCATGCTGACCGCTATCAGGCGGTCGAGTCCGCTTTGGTACTTGGCTCCCAAGGCATTGGCGATAAATTCGTCCGTCTTGGCTGTCGGCCGTCCGTATAGGGGCGTATTGATGTAGGCACTCCCTACGCCGGTCAGAATAATCTGTTCGATGTCTTCAAGGTTGAACTGATTGTCGTACAGGTATTTTCCGAATGCTCCGAAGAGCGAGGTGACGGGGTCTGTAGCAGTAATGAAGAGTGGGGACTTGAGTTTTCCGTTTTCAATACCGACGATTTTGGTAGTGCTTCCGCCTACATCGATGCCAAGGATAACAGCCATATTCGATTGAGTTTAGAATTCGGTACAAAGATACGGAATTTATCGTTCAAAAACATTTTATCACTGAAATGGAAATATTTCTTCTCCCACTAAGAGAACCGAAAAGGCGGAAGTATATGGGAAAAACCGTATTTTTGTCCATGTGAATAAACTGATACTAGAAAGAACGGCGTGGTATGAAGAGAAGAATTTGCTGGTTGTTGTGTCTGTTGCTTATCGGAGGAATCCTGAAGGCTCAGGAACGTCCCATCAAGGTTGCTTGTGTGGGAAATAGCATTACGGAAGGTTTTACATTGGCTCATCCCGAGACGGAAAGTTATCCGGCGGTGTTGCAACGCTTGCTAGGCGACGGATATGAAGTGGGGAATTTCGGCGTGACGGCTCATGCATTGATGCTGGACTCCGATTTGCCTTATCAGAAGACTACCCGTTTCAAGGAAGCGCTGGATTTCTTACCGGATATTGCGACCGTCAAATTGGGTACGAACGATTCCAAACCTTGGAACTGGCAACACCATGCATCTTTCAAGAAAGATTTGAACCGTCTGGTGGATGCTTTCGAACAATTGCCTTCCCATCCTACGGTGTATCTGTGTCTTCCGATACCGTCCGACCGGAAAGAATGGGGAATCCGTGACAGCATACTGGTATCAGGTGTGATTCCTTATATCCGCGAAGTGGCTCGTGAGCGGAATCTGCCGTTGATAGACTTGCGTACTCCCATGCTCCCGCATTATCCGCAGGATTATACCGACGGAGTACATCCCAACAAGCAAGGGGCAGAGATTATAGCCCGTGAGATTTACCGCGCATTGACCGGAAAGGACCTTTAGATTTTACCTGGATTATGAAAAACACTTGTCTCTTATTTCTTCTGCTCCTAAGTATCTGCTTGCCTTCGAGAGCGGCCGACAACTACATGTTCAAGTATTTCGATGTAGGAAGCGGTTTGTCCAATAATTCCGTCTATGCCATATTGAAGGATAGCAAAGGTTTCCTTTGGCTGGCTACCGAGTCCGGTCTGAACCGTTATGACGGATACGATTTTTCGGTATACCGTTCCGTAGAGGGAGATTCGCTCACTTTGCCGGATAATTTCATCAGCGATATAGTAGAAGCCGATGATTATCGGTTTTGGGTGAAGACTTCCCAAGGGTATGTGCTTTATGACGGAAAGACGGACCGCTTTTATCGGGACCGGCGGGCATTCATGAAACGCATCGGGAGCAGGGGAGAAATAGCCGAAGTATATGTAGACCGTTCCAAGAAATACACTTGGCTATGTGTGCCAGGTGAGGGATGCTATGTGCTTGCTTCGGAGACGGACGAATGCCGCTTCTTTTCGTTCGAAAAGAATGGTTTGCCGGCCGGCGGACTTTCTGATATAGGAGAATCGAAGGCCGGTATCCTGCTGGTGTACGACAATGGCCTGCTGGTTTGTGTCAATCCGGAAACATTGGAGGTGCTTTGGAAACGGGAGGATATCTGCCGCCAGATAGGGGACGGTAGGTTTGAGTCGTTCAGCCTTTTTGTGGACCATTCGGATGATATCTGGTTGTATAGTGCACTGGGCTTATGGTGTTACCGGAGTACCCTACAATCTTTCGATAATGAGGTTCCGGAGCGGTTGAGGCCTTATGGCGGATTTGTACATGCGATAGCGCAGGACGCTTCCGGAAAGATTTGGCTGGGAATGGATAATCAGGGGATTTTGATTTATGACAAAGAAACCGGAGAATGCCGGCAGGTATTGGCCAGCGGTACAAGGGAACGGAGTTTGCCGCATAATACCATCTATTCTTTGCTGGCCGATTCGAAAGGAGTCATGTGGATAGGTACATACAAGAAAGGGATAGCCTGTTATGCCGAAAGTATGTATAAGTTTGCTTTGCTTCCGATAGGAGATATCACCAACATAGCGGAAACGCCTTCAGGAGAATGGTTGTTAGGAACCAATGACAATGGATTGATTGTCTGGAATCCTCGCCAGCATACACAAAAAAATTTTAATTCTGACAACGGAAATTTTGAATCCGATGCGATTGTTTCTATACTCATTGCGCGAGACGGTAAGGTCTGGGTCGGTACTTTCAGGGGAGGACTGGTCTGTATCGATGGAAGCCGGACTACCGTTTACCGGAAAACCGATTCCTCCGATGGACTGGCCGATGATAGTATCTGGTATTTGCAGGAAGATGCGGATGGACGCATCTGGATAGCGACTTTGAGTAACGGGTTGCAATGCCTGAACCCTGGGACGGGAAAGTTTGACACATACCGGCAGGACAATTCCGGCTTGAAAGACAATCACCTGTCGGCTTTGTGTCTTTGGGATACTCAGACGTTGTTGATAGGATGTGCTACGGAAGGTATTCAGGTGATGGATTTGTCTACCCGTCGGATTCGGCCGTTGGAAGGATTGGGACGGGTCAGTGTGAACGAACTCTACAAGGATAGCCGGGAGTGGCTTTGGGTAGCGGCACGCGAAGGGCTTACCGCTTTTGATTACAAACGTGGAAAGGTGATCACTCTCCCTCAGATGCCGGAATTGACCGGAAAGCCTGTTTCGGCGATTGCCGAGGACACCAGCGGAAACATCTGGATTACGGTATCCAACCGGATTATTAACATCAAGGTCCTGCGTGACAATCAAGGGTATAGTTTCGAAACCCGGGAATATGACAATAACGACGGATTGCAGACCAGCGATTTTAACCTGCGTGCCATGAAGCGTTTGCAGGACGGTACGATACTGGCCGGTGGACTCTACGGACTCAATTCGTTCAATCCGGAGCGGATGCATTATAACCGGTTGGTACCTAAAGTCTTGTTTACTTCCTTGCAATTGATGAATGAGCCGGTCTCGGTAGGTAAGGAGTATGATGGAAAAGTCATTCTGGAACAATCCTTGAACTTTGTCCGTGAAGTGAATCTGGCGTATCATCAGCATATCTTCAAGGTCTCCTTTACGACAGATAACCTGATTTTGCCGGAGAAGACCCAGTTTATCTATCAGCTGGAAGGTTTTCATAAGGAATGGGTGACACTTCCAAAGGGGGAACATGGGGTAACTTTTACCAGCCTTACGCCGGGAGATTATGTATTGAAGGTAAAAGCGGTGAATAGTGACGGTTATGCAAGTACGGACATTGCCGAACTCCGGATTGTGGTCCATCCTCCTTTCTGGTTGTCTGTATGGGCTTTCATTTTCTACACAATCCTGGTGTTGGGTATCCTGGTCTGGATATATTCGGCCATATTGAAACGGGAGCGTGAGAAATTCCGGATGAAGCAGATAGAACAGGAAGCGGCCAAGAACGAGGAAATCAACAACATGAAATTTCGTTTCTTTACAAACATCAGCCATGAGCTACGGACACCGTTGACATTGATTATCGCGCCTTTGGAAGAGATACTCAAAGAAACTCAGGACGCTACCAAACGCAAACGCTTGTTGTTGATGTATCGGAATGCCCAGCGTCTGCTGATGTTGGTCAACCAATTGCTGGATTTCAGAAAGGGGGAGATGAATGGGCATCGTTTGTCGTTGACGGAAGGTGATATTGTCGGCTATATCCATGGAGTATGCGATTCTTTCGTGCTGATGGCCGACAGGAAACAGATTCGGTTCTCCTTCTTCTCTGTAATGGACCGTTTCCCGATGGCTTTTGATGCTGACAAGGTAGGTAAAGTGGTTATGAACCTGTTGTCGAATGCTTTCAAGTATACTCCGGAGGGAGGTTGTGTCACCGTGAGTCTGGAGCATCTGGCAGATGCGGAGGAATTTCTGGAAATCAAGGTGGCCGATACCGGTATCGGAATCAGTGATGAGGATAAGAAGCATATCTTCGACCGTTTCTACCAGACGGAGCATAAAGGCATGGAAGAAGCTACCGGAACTGGCATCGGATTGAGTCTGGTCCGTGATTTCGTAACCTTGCATGAAGGAACGGTAGAGGTGTTCGATAACGGTGGAACAGGTACCGTCTTTGTGGTTCGTTTACCTGTCAAGCACGTGGATGTAGCGGCATCGCTTCCGGTTGTTCCGGAAATGTTCGATGAGGGGACTTCATCATCGGAGGATACCGGACAAGTGGAAACGGAACGTGGACGGTTTCCGCTCCTGCTGGTTGTGGACGATAATCCGGATTTCCGTGAATTCATGAGTGCGACTTTGGGATTGCAATATCGCATCCGGACCGCTTCCAACGGTAAGGAGGCTTGGGAGATGATGCAGGAAAACGAGTTGCCGGACCTGGTAGTGAGCGATGTCATGATGCCGGAAATGGACGGGAATGCCTTATGTAGGTTGATAAAGGAGACGGAACGCACTTCGCACATCCCCGTCATTCTGCTGACCGCAAAACAGACCATTGATTCCCAGCTGGAAGGGCTACAGACAGGGGCCGACGATTATGTGACAAAACCTTTCAACACGGATATTCTGATACTCCGTATCCAGAAGCTGATTCAGCGTAACCGTTCACATCATCCGGAGGCGGGGACCGGCAGAGCGGTCATCGACCCGGAACCGAGTACGATAGCCATTACTTCGCTGGATGAAAAACTGATAGAGAAAGCGGTGAAATATGTAGAAGACAACATGTCGCGTAGTGACTTGTCTGTAGAGGAATTGAGCCGGGAACTCGGAATGAGTCGTGTCCATCTTTACAAGAGGCTTCTGCAGATTACCGGCAAGACTCCGATAGAATTTATCCGGGTTATCCGTCTGAAACGGGCGGCACAATTGTTGCGTGAAAGCCAGCTTCATGTGTCGGAAGTAGCTTTCGAAGTCGGATTCAACAACCCGAAATATTTCAGCCGTTATTTTAAGGAGGAATTCGGAGTTTTACCTTCCGTTTATCAGGAAAAGGAGGGGAAATAACAAAAGATACCGTCATCGGCAACATTCCGTCTGCCGGCCATTCAAATCTTTCCCAACCTGAAAACATGTGAGGCAGGCTTTTGGCAAAGGTTCCGTGTATCTTTGTGATGGATTGATTGTTTAACTTTAAGCATTGTCTTATGATGAATATGAAGAACATTCCTTATTGTTTATTGGCAGGTCTGTTTCTGGTGGCCTGTTCCGATAAAGTCTATGAACAGACGGACCAAGGGGTGATTGTACATGTGACTCCGCAGGGAGAACATGCGGCGAGACTGGTGCGTCTTCAGGTAATGGGTGACAAACTGATTCATGTATCGGCTACACCCGAATCGAGCTTTGCCGACCCGAAGAGTCTGGTCGTACTTCCTCCGGCAGAACAGACTCCTTTTTCCGTAGAGCAACGGGGCGATACGGTGTCGGTCCTTACGCAGGCATTGAAGGCTTCGGTTTTGGCATCTACCGGCGAAGTCTGGTTTACCGATGAGGAGGGGCAGTTGATTCTCCAGGAAAACAAGGGAGGAGGCAAGGAATTCACGCCGATTACGGTAGAAGGAACTCATGGATATACCATCCGGCAGGTATTCGAATCGCCGGCCGATGAGGCTTTCTACGGCTTGGGACAACATCAGGCCGATGAGTTCAATTACAAGGGAAAGAACGAAGAGTTGTTCCAGTACAATACAAAAGTTTCTGTACCGTTTATTGTATCCAATAAGAATTATGGTATTCTGCTGGATAGTTATTCGCTTTGCCGTTTCGGAAATCCCAACGATTATTCACAACTGGGAGAGGTTTTCAAGCTGTTTGATAAATACGGTAAGGAAGGAGCCTTGACCGGTAATTATGTACCGGATGCAAAGTCGGGCGTACAACCTTTGGAACGTCGCGAAGATTCCCTTTATTTCGAACATCTGAAACGGGAAGATTTGTCGAAGGTGGTCAATCTTCCGGAAGGTTTCCCGTTCATGGGTTCTAAGGTGACGTATGAAGGGAGCATTGAGCCTTCTCAGAGCGGTGAGTTCAAATTCATCCTTTATTATGCCGGCTATACGAAGGTGTATATCGACGGTAAACTGGTGGTTCCCGAACGTTGGCGTACGGCCTGGAATCCGAACAGCTATAAATTTTCCGTCAATCTGGAATCCGGTAAACGGGTTCCGTTGAAGATAGAGTGGGAACCGGACGGTTATGTCTCTTATTCCGGATTGCGGGTATTGGCTCCGGTGGCTCCCGAAGAGCAAGGCAAGCAGTCGTGGTGGAGCGAGATGACCAAACAGTTGGATTATTATTTCATAGCAGGCGATGATATGGATGAAGTAATCAGCGGATACCGTACATTGACCGGAAAGTCTCCTATCATGCCGAAATGGGCGATGGGTTATTGGCAGAGCCGGGAGCGTTACAAGACTTCTGCCGAAATCATCGGTGCTTTGAAGGGATTCCGCGACCGGCAGATTCCGATAGACAATATTGTACAGGACTGGAGTTATTGGCCCGAAGATGCGTGGGGAAGTCATGATTTCGACAAGGCTCGTTTCCCGGATCCGAAGGCTATGGTAGATTCTATCCATGCCATGAATGGCAGGCTCATGATTTCGGTTTGGCCGAAGTTCTATGCTTCTACCGAGCATTACAAGCAGTTCGATAAGAACGGTTGGATGTATCAGCAGGCTATTAAGGACAGCATCCGCGACTGGATAGGTCCGGGTTACATCGGTTCTTTCTACGATGCTTATAGTGCCGATGCACGCAAGCTCTTCTGGAAACAGATGCAGGACAAATTGTATGTACTGGGTATCGATGCCTGGTGGATGGATGCCAGCGAACCGAACATACGCGATTGTACCGACATTGATTACCGCAAGGCTTTGTGTGGTCCTACCGCATTGGGCTCTTCTACCGAGTTCTTCAATGCCTATGCCCTGATGAATGCAGAGGCCATTTATGACGGACAACGGGGAGTAGACAATGACAAACGTGTGTTCCTGCTGACCCGCTCGGGCTTTGCCGGCCTGCAACGTTATTCTACGGCTACCTGGAGCGGTGATATCGCTACCCGTTGGGAAGATATGAAGGCACAGATTTCGGCCGGATTGAATTTCTCGATGAGTGGTATTCCTTATTGGACCATGGATATCGGTGGATTCTGTGTAGAGAACCGGTATGTAGCCGGTCAGGAAGTATGGAATAAGACGCGGACTGAGAATGCGGATTACAAAGAATGGCGGGAATTGAATACCCGGTGGTACCAGTTCGGTGCATTCTGTCCGTTGTATCGGGCACACGGTCAATATCCGTTCCGTGAAATCTGGAACATTGCTCCGGAAAATCATCCGGCTTATCAGTCTGTTGTTTATTATACGAAACTCCGTTACAACCTGATGCCGTATATCTATTCGATGGCAGGAATGACTTATTTCGATGATTATACCATCATGCGTCCGCTGGTAATGGACTTTACGGCTGATACGCAGGTGAATAATATCGGCGATGAGTTCATGTTCGGTCCAGCCTTCCTGGTGGCTCCGGTATACCGATATGGCGACCGCACTCGTGACATGTATTTCCCGGCTTGTGAAGGTTGGTATGATTTCTACACGGGCAAATTCCAGGAAGCTGGTGTACAGGCTTCGGTTGCTGCTCCGTATGAACGGATTCCGTTGTATGTACGTGCCGGTTCCATTGTTCCGTTCGGACCGGATATGCAATATTCCGACGAGAAACCGGCTTCGGATATCAAGTTGTATGTATATCAGGGAGCAGACGGTACGTTTACCTTGTATGAAGACGAAGGTACGAATTATAACTACGAAAAAGGGAAATATGCCATGATTCCTTTTGAATACGATGAGGATAGCCGGACACTGACTATCGGCGAACGTACCGGAGAATTCGATGGAATGTTGAAGGAACGTACCTTTACCGTGGTGGTTGTCGGGAAAGACAAGGCTCAAGGATTTGATAAGGATGCTAAAGGTATTGTCGTGAAATACGATGGAAGTAAACAAACGGTCCAGCTATAATTCATTTACAGACTATTTCCTTGGGTAGTCAATGAAAAGTGAAGGCGGGTCATTCAGAGTTCCTGGAATTTCTGAATGACCCGCTTGCTTTTGGGATTCTTGGTATGTCTGTAGATGTACTATGTCCTTCGTGCCTGGAACTTATGTCTTCCGTATGGAGGACGAATGTTCTGCGTATGGAATACGTACGTTCTTTCGATGAAGGACATAAAAGGCCGATGTTTTTCCGAAAGAAAACATGAAGGCAAAGTCTCATCGGGCATTCCGCCGGAGGGAAGAGCCTTTTTTCTTCTTGTACCAGAGGTAGTAGCCGCTCAACGGCAATATGCCACCCAGGAAAGCGGCCAGGAAATAGAGGATTTTGGTCCACATGCCTCCCCAGGTTCCGGTATGGAAACTATAGAAATATCCTTTCATCTTCTGAGAGATGGGGACTTGGTCGGAAGTCGTGATTCCGGTGATGGTACCGTCTTCGGCCTGGAAACGGGCGGTATCGCTTTTCCGCAACGAGCCTTCGGGCGATGTGATTATTTGGGCGCTGTTCCGCTCCAGCTTGATGCTGGTATAGGACGGATAGGTCTGTTGCAGACCTGCCAATACCTGGTCCCAGGTGCGATACGGACGTTGGGCGTTTTTCGGGCGGGTATCCGATTCATCGGTACCTGTACGCCGAGGTCTGGAATCCGGTTGGCGGTCCGGATGCGTATGATTCCGTTGGGACGTTGCGCCCGCTTCTCGGTTTCCGGCATTTCCGTGGCCGGCTTCCATTGTTTGCGGAGTGGCTCCGAACAGGGAATAGGCAGCGGTGCGGTACCACCCGAACGACCAGGTCAGTCCGGTCAAGGCCATGACGAGCAGGAATACCAGGGTATAGATGCCTGTGGCTGCGTGGCTATCGTACCAGAAGCGACGCCATCCTTTCGTACAACTGATTTTCAGCCGGTTCTTCAAGGCTTTCGAGGTACGGGGAATCCAGATGACCAGTCCGCTAAGGAGAATGACGACCATCAGCAGGGTAGTGACTCCGACGACGACCTTTCCCACGGATTTTTCGCCTTTTCTGGCGGGGGCGTCCAATAGCCAGCGGTGTAACTTGCGTACTTCCTGGAAGAAGGGATAACTTTGGCTCCATCCGTTTACTTCACCGGTATATGGATTGACACTCAAGGTCTTTCTGCCTGCATTCCGGAATCCGGCCCATACCGGTTTGTCCGGGTCTTGGGCGAACTGAAGGCTGGTAAGCTGGAGGGTGTCCGGAACTTGGCGGCTTATCGCTTCGGCCAGTTGCGAAGGGGACAGGGGAGTACTTCCGGAAGCCGCTTCAACACGGTACAGGTTCGGGTTCAATGCCTGGGTGATTTCCTGCTCGAACACCAGGATAGCTCCGGTGAGGCAGATGATGGAGATAAGGATGCCTAAGGGGATGGAAAGCCAGAGATGAATCTTGGCAAAAAGTTTTCTCATGCGGTATGACGTTTAAAAAAAGTGGACCTGTCCGGTAAAGAAACGGCTCTTCATCGGTTTCAGGCCCACTGATATTTGTTTCTACTAACAAGTTGTTATTCCTGAATGTTCAGTTTACCTACGGCGCTCAATTGGGTAGCCTCTACGGTCAAACCTTTGGTGGCGGTGGCGGTAGCCGGGTCAATCTTGTAGATGGCCGGATAACCTTCGGTCGTGGTGACGGTTATGTAAGCTTTTCCGTGCTCGACGTACGGTGAGTTGCCGAAGCCCGAAATCAGTTCGGTAGCCGGAAGTCCGTTCACGTAGGTCAGTTTCTTGTCGCCTGCCTTGAAGATGGCCAGCTGGTTGGCGGTGAATCCGGTTTCGGTCAACGGACGGTCATACATCAACAGAAGGAAATAGTCTTCGGCTATCGGCCAGCAACGCAGGAATGAATTTCCGCCGCTCAGTGCCTCCAGGTCGCAATAATAATCGTCGAAGTCTTCCGTTCCGGCCGGGATACGTACTACACCTGCGGGGAGAGTAGTCTGCTGGCGGGCGTCGCTCATCGTCTTGGCATAGCTTGGCGAGAATACGTAGATGTCTCCGTTGGCGTCTGCCCAAATCATCTGGTAATATTGTGACTTGTAACGTCCGCAGGCATAGCTGATTTTATCGGTCTTGATGAGCTTCTTGTCGGTCAGCGTTTCATCACTGAAGATGGCTACCCAGCATTCGTTCGGATATTGGGTCCATTGCAATTCGTCCTTGTTGTACGAACCGCTTCCGGAGCCTCCCGATTCGGTCTTGATGAGGTCTTCGTTGCCCGGAAGTACCCACTTGCCGTTCTCGAATTTCGTACCGTATTGGCTCAGCCCCATCGGTACGGCGGCACTGAAGAGTTTGCCGTTGTTTTCCAGCAATCCGGCGAGGGTGACAAATTCACCGTTGCCCAGGAAATTCTCGGAAAGGTAGGCTTCGTTTTTGGTATCGTTGGTGGTATACGTATCGGCGGCGGTATCCAGATAAGAAATCAGGAACGATTTCGGGGTGTATCCGTTTGCGTCGTTCCATTCGGTCGGTCCGTTACCGGTCGAAGTGGTCATGACATATTTCCCGTAGGTACCGAAGGTCGTGAAGCGGCGTACGGCAAATTCTCCGTTCCGTTTCTTCGGATTCCCGTTGTTGTCCAGGTAGAAGGAAGTGGTGATACCGGCGTTTCCCTGGTTGTAGCTCAATCCGTACAGGTACTGGTCGTTGTAATATACCCATTGGGTGGCACCGTCGTTTACCAGTCCGTTCTTTACGGTACTGATGCTTCCTTCTTCCAGTGTCTCGGCGGTCAGCAATACGTTGGTGGTATTTCCCGAAGCGGTTACTGATGCGGCGATGACGTAGCGGGAAGCCGATACTTCCGGTTGTTCTTCGTTTCCGTTCCCGTTTCCGGTATTCGACTCGTTGTTGATTACTTCTTCACCTGAGCAGGAGGTGAAACTCATGCCGGCCAATGCGGTAGCAAAGAGTCCGGCCATTAAAAGGTTCTTTTTCATGCTTATTTATCTTTTATTTTTAGTTCATTTTATTTTCCGAAATAGACACGTACTTTTCCGTAGAAGCTTCGTCCGGCCTTCTGGAGGCTGAAGTTGTCGTATAGCTTCTCGTCGGTGAAATTCCGGCATTCCAGCGAAAGGTTGTACCGTCCGTTCTTCAGGCTATAGGACAGGCTGAGGTTGTGCGAGAACTGGTTGGGCACGATGTAATCGCTACTGGAACCGATGACCTGCGAATAGTAGGAGAAACTATGCAGGAACTGGTTGTCGTAGGTCAAGGTCAGGACGTTCCCTTTTTCCCACAGGTCCCGCCAATAGAAGTTCACATCGGCATCGGCGAACTGATAGGGCAGGTTCGGCATGCGGGCCTGGTAGGCCAGGTTGGGAACCGTAGTGCCAATCATGGTTTTCATGTTGTCGCGTACATCCATCTGCGTGAAGTTTCCTCCGATGCTGAACCAGTTGCTATAGCTGTACCGTGCCGACAGGTTGAATCCTTTGGTGAGGACTTTCCCGTAGTTGGTGTAGGCGGCCGCGTATTTTCCTCCGCTCAGATCGGTTACGTTACGTTGGATATAATCCTTCGTATCGCGGTATATCACTCCTCCTTCCACATAGACGGAATGCTTGCCGAACGATTTTCCGTAGCTGACGTTCAGGTTGACGTTATCGCTATTCTCCGGACGGATGGTGATTTCTCCCATTTCCAGGTCTTCGTCGCCGAACATCTCTTCGATGGTGGGCAGGCGGTAGGCTTTCTCGTACGAGAGTTTCACCTGGAGTCCCGGCAGGATGAAATAAGTGCCGGCAATACCGTATCCGAAGGCGTCCATCTTTCTGCTAATCTTCTCGTAGTCGTCCTGATTGGTCGTTGTGGCCATAGGACCGGCTACATGTTGGTTATAGTATTTCCCGAAGACCGAAGCGTTCCAGTGTTCCGATGGCATCAGGCGGTAAGATAGACCGGAGATGTTCTTTTGCGTCTTCTTGGCGATGGCGTCGGTCTGTTCTTCGTTGGCCAACAGAGAGGTATTGTTGCGGGTAAATGCGTTCAATACGTGGTTGAAGGTAAACGTGTGCATCTTTCCGATGCGGTAGTTTACGGTCAGCGTCCCGTTCCAGTTATCGTTGTCGGCACGTGAATACTGATAAGATTGTTCTCCGCGGGAGTTCATCGGTTGCTTTTCTCCCAACCAGTTGTACTGGTAGGCGGCGGTATCGACGTTGGTCGTGGCATTCCGGTTGTAGTTGGCGGTGAGGGTCACGTCCAGTCCCTTGGTGAGCAGATTCCGTTTGCTATATTCCAACGAAGGCATCAGGGAGTGGCCTTTGCGGTGCTTTTCGCCGTAAACGATGCTTTGGCGTACACCGGTCTGGATTTCCTTGTACATGTGTGAGTAGGTGAATCCGAACATCAGCCGGTCTGCCCATTTTTTGTCTACGATACCTACTTTCCCTACAATCGCCTCGTTGTGATAGGTATCATTGAACCGCTTCACCCGTTGGTAAGTCCCGTTCAGGTTTCCGGTAGCGAAATCCTGTACCGGAGCATCTACGTAATAATCATTGTCCGAGTAGTTCTGGAAAGCATTGATTTCATAGGTGAAACCGTTCTTGAACGTCTGTCCGAAGTTGATGTATGACTTGTGGGTGTTGAACGAGCCGTACGAGTAGGAAGCGTCCAGGAACCAGTTGCGCCGTTTCTTGTTGGTCACGATGTTGATGACTCCGCCGATGGCGTCTGTTCCGAATCCTACCGGTACCACTCCTTTATAGACTTCGATGCGTTCGGCAAAGTTCACCGGAATGTTGTTCAGCCCGAACGAGCTTCCTACCCCTTCCTGCGGTACTCCGTCGATGAATACCTTTACGTGCTTGCCGCTGAATCCGTCCATCATGAGCTGCATGTCCGAGCCTACACCGCCCGATTCGCGCAACTTCATACCCGGAGCCTTGGTCAGGGCTTCACTCAGGCTTTTGGTGGAGTTCTGCATCTCTTTGGTATCGACCGCTACGGCATTGAAGGCCGAACGCTTCACACGGGAGACACCCGTAGAGACCACCACCACTTCATCCAGTTCGGTCACCGAAGGTTTCAATACGATGTTCTGTTTCAAGCGTTCGCCACCTGTCAATACGACCTGTTTCTCGGAGGTTTCGTATCCGATGGCCGATACGATGAGGGTATATGTACCCACAGGGGCTTTCAGATGATAGATTCCTTTCTCGTTGGTGGTACATCCGTAGTTTGTACCTTTCAGGTATACGGTAGCAAAGTCTATTTCACTTTTGTCACTGGAAATGACTTTTCCAAAAACAATGGCTTCCTGTGCCCATGTCGTCATTGTACCCATCAGCATGATCAGAAGAAGCAGGCTGTGTTTGAATTTTGTTCCCAATTTATTCCCAATTTTATAATAGTTAGATAATCTTTGATGCCTTCTCCGGCATTGCGAGTGCAAAGTTAAATTCTATTTCAAAGTATAACAATCGCTAAAAATTGGTATTCTGATGTGTCGAAATTGGTCCCTGTTTTTGCTTTTATAATGTCAGTGGATTGGATGTTTCGGTAGAAATGTGTTGCCGAATTGTCTGATGGAAGAATAGAATGCCTTTTCTTTGTCCGTGATTCATTTGGTCGTGGAAGGTTGTGATAGGATAATGTCCGGATGGGCTACCCATAAATGGTTATCCGATGGGACGTGAGGCAAGCAAATGTCAATGGGAAATGGTGGACGGGAGATTTACGGACGGGTAACCGTCCGGTATAAAATTCATTTTATTGAGGTTATTTGTTTGGATATTTTTTGCGGGAATCGGCAAATCTTGCGAATATTGCAGAGTATTTGTAGCGATAGGGGTTACTTATTTTTTATTTTATAACTGAACTGATAAAATCTGACTATGAAGAAAAACAATTTGAAACGGTTGACATGGTTGTTTGCGGCGGCGATGTGTTTGTCATCGTATGCACAACAACAGGAGATAATTCCCCAAAATACCATTAAAGTGGAGGCGGGAGATACCGATGATGTGATTATCCGGAAAGCGGCCCATGTGGTTCCTACGGACAATCAGTTGGCTGCTTTGAGAAACGAGTTTATAGCTTTCGTCCATTTCGGTCCTAATACCTTCACCCGTCTGGAATGGGGAACGGGAAAGGAAGACCCCAAGATCTTTGATTTGAAGACCTTGGATACCGACCAGTGGTGTCAGGCCATGAAGGCCGCCGGTATGAAGATGGTCGTCTTTACGGCCAAGCATCATGACGGATTCGTATTGTGGCAGAGCCGTTATACCAAACACGGTATCATGTCGACTGGATATAAGAATGGGAAAGGCGATGTCATGAAAGAACTTTCTGCTTCGTGCCGGAAATATGGATTGAAACTGGGTGTCTACCTGTCTCCGGCCGATTTGTATCAGATAGAAAGTCCTGACGGGCTTTATGGTAACCTGAGTCCTTATACGTTGCGTACCATTCCTCGGGAAGTACCCGGGCGTCCGTTCGCCGTCAAGACAAAATTCCAGTTCGAGCTGGACGATTATAACGAATATTTCCTGAACCAATTGTTCGAATTGTTGACGGAATACGGACCGATTGACGAAGTATGGTTCGATGGTGCACATCCCAAGACTAAAGGAGGTCAGAAATATAACTATAAGGCTTGGCGTGAAATGATTCGTACATTGGTGCCGAATGCTACAATCTTCGGAAGAGAAGACGTGCGCTGGTGTGGTAATGAGGCCGGAAATACACGGACATCCGAATGGAATGTGATTACTCCGTATACGGAGAATCCTGCCGAGATGGTGGAATTCATGGACTTGCACGGTGACTTGGGAGGTCGGGAAGTGTTGTTGAGCCGTGAAAAACCGTTTTACCTGCATTATCAGCCGGCCGAAACGAATACGTCTATCCGGGCTGGGTGGTTCTACCGGGACGATACCCGTCAGCAGACCCGGAGTGCCGATGATGTATTCGACATTTATGAACGTGCCGTAGGTGGTAACTCCATTTTCCTGTTGAATATTCCGCCTAACCGGGAGGGACGGTTCTCGGATGCCGATGTCGAGGTTCTGGAAGAGACCGGTAGAAGAATTCAGGAAACCTATGGCCATAACTTGCTGGACGGAGCAGATGGTCCGAAGGAGGTATTGGACAAGGATGAAAATACATTTGTACTCTTGGATGGTGAAGGACCGAAAGAACTGGTCTTTTCCGTACCTCAACCCGTTACTTTCAATCGAATTGTGATTCAGGAAGCCATCGCCACACATAGCGAACGGGTGGAGAAACATGCCGTCGATGCATGGGTGAACGGACAATGGAAGGAGGTTGCTCGCTCTACCAATATCGGTCACAAACGTATTCTCCGATTCCCGGATGTAACTTCCTCCAAAATTCGGATACGTATACTGGAATCCCGTATGAATCCTGCCATCTGTGAGGTGTCTGCACATTATTACCAGCAACGTCCTCCGATGTTGTCCGTGGGTAGAAACGCGGAAGGTCTGGTAACCATTGCACCGAAGAAGGATGGTTTCAGTTGGTTGTATTGGGCCGATAAGAAAGAAAATGAATCAATGCAGGATACGATAGATTATCAGATTCACTATACCACCGACGGTGCTGAACCCGATGAGGCTTCACCGTTGTATACGGTTCCTTTCGCTTTAGAGAATGGCGAAGTGAAGGCGGTTTCATTCCTGCACGGAAGAAAGGGATCGGTATCACGCGAACGCTTGGGATTTGTCAAGAAAGATTGGAAAGTACTGGATGTATCGGGTGAAACAACCGAGCATCCGGCTAGTGCCGCCATCGATGAACAGGCAGACACTTATTGGGTATCCGGCGGGCAGGAATCTCCTTATGTATTCGCTTTGGATTTGGGAATGGAAAAAGAACTGGCCGGATTTGCCTATACCCCTCAGAAGAAGGATGCGAAAGGTCTGATAGCGGCTGGGCGTCTTGAGATGAGTGCAGATGGTAAGACATGGAAGAAAGTGGAGGATTTCACATTCGGAAATCTGGTGAACGACCCTACCAAGCGTTACCATTACTTCAAGAAGGCGGTAAAAGCCCGTTATGTGCGGTTGGTCGCTACGGAAGTGACTTCGGGTGCAGACTTTGCTACGATGGCTGAACTGGATATCTTCTGAGTCAGTTCAATCATGAATTGAAAAGAAATCAGGAGCCTGTCGGTCCACTGGAATTTGGGTATTCCCGTTGGGCCGGCAGGCTTCGTTTGTCTATAAACACAATGCTTTTAGAGATGAAACGGTAGAAGAATTGGCGTATTCTATATAATTTGTCTATTTTTGTGTGCTGAATGAAAAACATAACTCATCCTATTGTATGAAAAAAGAATTATTGCTGGCATGCTCGTTGTGTTGGGGAATGCTGCTGAATGCTGAACGTATGGAAATCAATACCTTTCATTATGCAGGACCTTATCCGGTCAAGGCACCGTATGAGGTCGATACCGTTGATGTCAATTCTGAACCATGGAAGGTGGACCGTCTGTTGAAAACTCCACTCTCACTGGAAACGGTGAAACAGGGTAAACTTCTTACCGCAGATGCTCTTCCGGTTGTGAATGACGGATATGCATTGCATCTGTTGGGCTTTACACTCGAAAATACCCGTTACGGGAAGGCTGAACTCAAGGTCGAGGGGGTAGATTCGTATCAGGTATATGTGGATGGCAAATTGTGCGAAGACCTGAAGCTTACATTGGAACCGGCTTCTCATCAGATTGTAGTGAAATACTTGTCTGCTCCCGACCGGAAGGAAACCCCGGAATTGTCATTGGATACAGAAAAAGAGGGAATCTTCACATTGACTCAGGAGGAAGGCCGTCTGTATACGTTGGCCGATGTGTTGCATGGGAAACGTTATACGGATGTCGAAGTTTCTCCCGATGGAAAATATCTGATTGTTGCTTATCGGACCACTCGGGTAGGTGGGCAGACTACAACTACGTATGTCGTTCGTGAGCTGGCTACCGGTAAGGTCTTGGCCGAACGGAGTGAAGAATTGCATTGGATGCCTCGTTCTTCCGACTATTACCTTACCCGTCAGGGGGTAGCAGGTAAAGAGCTGGTCCGGGTCAGTCCGTCTACCGGTATAGAAACGGTCTTGACCGCTTCGTTGCCGGAAGGAAGTTTCCGCTTTGCTCCGACCGAAGACTATCTGTTGTTCTCGCTCGTACAGGAAGGTCCGAAAGAAAAGAAAGAGATTTATGAATATGTTGACCCTGATGACCGTCAGCCGGGATGGAGAGACCGTATCTACCTGGCTAAATACGATTTGGCTTCCGGTCTGATGCAGCCGTTGACCTACGGATACCGGCAGGTGTTTGCTACCGATATTTCGGCAGATGGCCGTAAGGTACTGATGATGGTGACAAAACGTCGGTTGGAAGCTCGTCCTACTACGTTGTATTCTTTATACATGCTGGATGTGCATACGCTGGAATCTGAATTGCTGGTAGAAGACGACGGATTCATTTCGAATGCCTTGTTTTCTCCGGATGCCAAACAGGTGCTGATAGCCGGTTCGCCCGAATCTTTGGGAGGAATCGGGAAGCATGTCAAGGAAGGACAGACTCCCAGCATGATTGATACTCAGCTGTATCTGATGGAAGTGTCCGATAAGTCTGTCAAGCCGTTGACCTTGAATTTCCATCCGAATGTGATGCAGACGGTTTGGAACAAGGCCGACGGAAAAGTTTATTTTACCGCCGAGAACCGTGATTATTATTCCTTGTATCAGATGGAACCGGCTTCAGGAATTATCCGTCAGGTGGAGGTACCGGAAGATATGGTCATGAACATGGGAGTTTCTTCGCAGAAGCCGCTTCTGGCATTTTATGGAGAGAGCGTTTCCAATTCGCATCGGTTGTATACTGTCGATCTGAAGAATCTGAAACCGGTGTTGGTAGAAGACTTGAGTAAAGATATTCTGAAAGATATCCGTTTGGGAAAATGTGAGGCTTGGAATTTTGTCAACTCCCGGGGAGATACCATTTATGGACGTTATTATTTGCCACCTCATTTTGATGCCACCCAAAAATATCCGATGATTGTCAATTATTATGGTGGATGTAGCCCTACCAGCCGTAATTTTGAAAGTCGTTATCCGCACCATGCATACGCGGCCTTGGGCTATGTCGTTTATGTAATCGAACCGAGTGGCGCTACCGGTTTCGGTCAGGAGTTCTCGGCCCGTCATGTAAATACATTCGGCGATGGGGTAGCCGATGACATCATCGAAGGTACCCGGAAGTTTGCGGCCGAACATCCTTTTGTCAATGACAGTAAGATTGGTTGTATCGGTGCTTCCTACGGAGGTTTCATGACTCAGTATCTCCAGACTAAGACAGATATTTTTGCCGCCGCCATTTCGCATGCCGGTATCAGTGACCATACCAGTTATTGGGGAGAAGGCTATTGGGGATATTCATACAGTGAGGTTTCGGGTGCCAACAGTTATCCCTGGAAAAACAAGGAACTCTTTGTAGACCATAGCCCGTTGTTCAATGCCGAAAAGATTCATACACCGTTGTTGTTCCTCCACGGTTCGGCCGATATGAATGTACCGGTGGGTGAAAGCATACAGATGTATACGGCCTTGAAATTGTTGGGACGAGAAACAGCATTGGTGGTAGTTGACGGGCAGGACCATCACATTGTGGACTATGGCAAGCGTTTCCAGTGGCAGAACACCATTTTTGCCTGGTTTGCCAAATGGTTGCAGGATGATCCGTCCTGGTGGAACGCGTTATATCGTCCGAAATCTTTGTAACAGGAGATATATTTAAGGTTTAAGAGAGGCTGTCTGTTTGAGTCATTCGATGAACAGGCAGCCTCTTTTTTATGGCATTACAAGATTTATTTCACGGAATTTGGGGATGAAAGGAGTACTTCTTTGGCTTTTTTTGTTAAAACTCTATAATTGTATGGCTGTTTATGGGGCTACTTTAGTCAATCCGCTAATTTTGTAGGACATACACAAAATTTTATCACATTTTATGAATGAGATTCTCATTATTATCGGGCTTATCTTGTTGAATGGGGTTTTCGCCATGTCGGAGGTTGCTTTGATTTCTGCCCGAAAGTCACGGCTCTCTACTGATGTAAAAAAAGGAAACAAATCTGCTAAGATTGCATTGAAACTGGCTAATGAACCCGATCGTTTTTTATCTACCGTACAGATTGGTATTACATTGATTGGTATCTTGACCGGTATCTATTCCGGTAATCAGATAGCTGTAGATTGTAAGAAACTTCTGATAGAATGGGGAGTATCTACTCATTATGCCGGTGTATTGGCACAGGGTGGAATCGTAGTGATAGTCACTTACCTGACCATTATTTTTGGAGAACTGGTACCGAAACGTATCGGTTTAAGTGTAGCTGAAAAGGCCGCCAAACTGATGGCCCGTCCGATGAATTGCTTGTCTAAACTTACTTTGCCTTTCGTTTGGTTATTGGCACAAAGTACCCGATTGATTTTTAATCTGCTGGGAATTAAGGATTCGGATAACAAAGTTACCGAAGAAGAAATCAAGTCCATCATTCAGGAAGGTACTGAGGGAGGAGAGGTTCAACCGGTGGAACAGGACATCATGCAGCGTGTGTTCATGTTGGGTGACCTGAAAGTATGTTCCATCATGACCCATAAGAGTGACATTGTCTGGTTGGATACCGATATGGGAATAGAAGAAATCCGGAAAATCTTGAGTGAGCACTTGTATGAATTCTACCCTGTAGCCGAAGGTGATCTGGACCATGTGAAAGGGGTTGTCAACCTGAAGGACCTGGTACTCCATCTGTACGATGAGACATTCTCTTTGGAGAAACTGGTACACGAACCGGTCTATTTCCACGAAAGCATGAATGTCTACAAGGCTCTGGAACAAATGAAGCAGCAGAAAATCAGCCGTGCGTTGGTTTGCGATGAATTCGGAACTTGTACAGGTATCATTACGTTGCGAGATATTCTGGAGGGACTGGTCGGTAATATGGATGAGAAGGGAGAAGAGCCCGATATCATCAAGCGTGTCAACAAGGAAGGCTGGTTGGTGGACGGACAGTGTCCGTTGTATGACTTTCTGTATTATTTCAACCGCAGTGACTTGTTCGAGAAATCGGAATATCAGACATTGGGCGGATTGATCCTGCACCAGTTACAACACATTCCCCAAAGTGGTGAAAGCACCGAGTGGAACGGTTTCGTGCTGGAGGTGGTAGATATGGACGGTGCGCGCATCGATAAGGTATTGGTTACGATTCCGGTTACTGAGGATACAGGAGACGAGGAGGCCTGAGGGGGATGAAAACCGAAAAAGAGAAATGCCGTTTGGGGGAATTGTATAACGCTAATTACGATGCGGAACTGATTGGGGAAAGACAGGTTTGTAACGAAAAGTGTCATGCTTACAATCAGTTGCCCCCTTCATCCTTGAAAGAACGGGAAGCCATTATCCGCGACTTGTTGGGTAAAACCGGCAAGCAGTTTCTGATAGAGCAGCCGTTTCATTGCGATTATGGTTATAACATCGAAATCGGAGAGAATTTTTATGCCAACGTGAACTGTGTCATGTTGGACGGCGCTAAGATTACTTTCGGCGATAATGTATTCATCGCTCCGAATTGTGGCTTCTATACAGCCGGACATCCCCTGGATGTAACCCAGCGGAATCAAGGACTGGAATATGCCTATCCCATTACCGTGGGTAATAATGTCTGGATAGGGGCTCAGGTCTGTGTATTGCCGGGCGTCAGCATTGGCGATAATAGTGTCATCGGGGCTGGAAGTGTAGTGACGAAAAGTATTCCGGCCAATTCGGTGGCTGTAGGAAATCCTTGTCGTGTTATCCGGAAATTGGAAGAATAAGCCGGTTGCTCCACGGATACAGATAAAAATAAGAAGCGTTCAGGTTGGCTCTTTCTTGAAAAGAGTTCCAACGTGGACGCTTCTTTTTTATGTTTATTCTCTCGGCTCATTCGTTTTCCGGGACGGATTCTTCTGGAAAGAGCGGGCGATTTCTTTCCGAAGACTTCTCCAGCCGGGCATCAGTTTCAGTTCTTTACGTACCGGAGCATCATAAAGCAGAAAGAGGAGGAGCAGAAAGATACAGGCATAGCCTGCCCATCCGTAAATCTGCTTGATGCTGATTTCCATCATCTGCGATACGAAGCTTTCCATATATTCTCCCAAAGGAAAAGGATGCCGGCTAAAGGAGACCCGGTCGATGGCTGCTCCGTATCGGGCCATGTTGTCCGGCAGGTAATAGGCGAGGCCTTGGGTATAGAGGGCTGAACCGATGACGCCACCTACTACCATGTGTAACATGTTGAATACGCTCAGTGCCTGAAAGAAATGCTGGAAGGTCATGATTTCTTCCAGACAGACCATGAAAGTGGCGCTTAGAATAGCGTAGGCAAATCCTCTGCAGGCAGTAGGCAGATAGAGCTGTGAAATATGTATCTCGCCCGAGAGGGTAAAATAATAGCCTAGCAGATAGCCGATGAGGCCTATGATTCCGATGCTAAGTAACCGGATATAGCTGAAGCGTTTGATGTGCATCCACCAGTAGGCAAACAGACACCCTGTAAGGATTCCTCCGAGAGTCAACCAGTCCAGTTGTACACTGACAGTCTCTGTATAGTGCATCACCTCTTCGTAGAATACTTCTTCCAGTACCCGTTCGGTAGCCAGGAAGGCTTCAACCAGTGTTATCAGAATCAGTATCGGAACAAGATGTCTGTATGTCCACATCCGAGGTTCGAGAAAGGGATGGCGGATGGTCAGCATGCGCCAGATGCAAAGCAGGAATGTAATGCCGATAGCTACTGCCAATTGTCTGATGACCGGACTGTTCCACCAGTCATACCAGTCGCCGTAATCGAAAAAATAGGCGATTTCCAGAAGCAGGCAGGCCCATAGTATGGCTCCCAGCCAATCGATACCGAACAGAGGGAATTTCTTCATGAGGCGGAAATGACGGGTACAAGTCTGTAGTATCATCAGGTTTATCAGCATGATGGCTGCGATAAACCCATGCATATAGCTCCAATGATAATGATACATCAGGTACGTGCACAGCAAGTCGGATAGTTGCATGCTGCCTAGTATGATGATGTGAAGTAACGGGAAAAAGACTGTGAAATCACGTTTGGGCGTCATCCATAATTGGATATTCGACATACATTCGAAAGTTCCCTGAATCTTGCAGATACCTTCGATGAAACAGATTCCCCATAGCAGCGGAAGGTAGGTGATGTGGGGAGCAATCAGGTTACTTGCCAGAACGCCCCCTGCCGCGGCCAGAAGCAAAGTCTTGTTGGTAAAACGGAACTTCATGCGGAACAGTAAGGGGAAATAAATGGCCATTCCGGCCAGGTTGGCATAGAGACACATCAGCAGGTCTTCCCGCATCAGGGTAGTTTCGCCGACCATTTGGTTCAAGGTACCCAGATAGAGCCCTCCGGAAAGCTGGAAGGTGACGGCCATAAAGACATAAATCCACGGTTGGAGTTTCCGAGGCACGAAGTTGCGGAACATCAGCATCGTAAACGGTCCGTTCAGTACAGGGGCTCCCATAATCAGTGTTTTACTTTACATTCTACATTGAATCCGGCACGCAGAAGCTTTAGCTTTTCGGAATCGTTTCCTTTCAGGCTGATGCGTACAGGTACACGTTGTTCCACTTTGACGAAATTGCCGGTAGCATTGTCTTGAGGTATCATCGAAAAGGCGGCTCCGGTTGCGTCCGAGATGGATTCTACGGTACCCGTATAGGTCACTCCCGGTACGGCATCGGCGGTGAGGGTGACACTGGAGCCTTCGTGGATGTTCGGAAGCTGAGTTTCCCGGTAATTGGCGATCACCCACAGGTCACTGCTATCGACGATGTCTACCATTGTCTGTCCGGGTTGTACCAACTGGCCTTCGTGGATATCTTTCCGTCCGGTTACACCGTCGCAGGTAGCTACAATGACGGTATACGACAGGTTGAGTCGGGCCAGCGATACGGCCGCTTCTGCCAGGCGTACGGCTGCCGCGTTCTGGCCGAGCCGGTGCGTCTGTTCATCCTTGACTAGCGAAGTGGAATGTTTGGCACGTTGTACCTGCTCGTAGCGGGCTTTGGTCGCTTCGTAGGCAGTCTGTACATTATCGTATTGTTGACGGGTGACGGCATCTTGTGCCAGCAGTTTCTGGTAACGCTTCAGTTCCCGTTCGGCATTTTCCAGTTGAACACGTACTTCGGAGATTCCTGCATCGCTGACACGCAGGTTATTCTGGGTTGTGGCGATTCCCGCGGAGGTTGCCTGTTGTCCCGAGCGGGCATTTTCCAAGTCTGCCTCGGCTTGAGCCAATCGGAGTCTGAACTCGGAGTCTTCGATAATCAGCAGGGTATCTCCCTTATGTACCGGTTGATATTCCTCGAAACAGATTTTCTGGATGAAGCCTGATACCCGGGTGTTGACCGGGGTGATGTGTTGTTTCACTTGGGCGTTGTCTGTATATTCTACTCCCAGATGGATGAATCGGGAACCTACATAGATGAGTGCTCCGAACAAGAGGCAGATGATAACGATGTTATAAGTCAGTTTCTGTATTTTTCTGGTTGTCATGATTCTTTTCTTTTTAAAGTGGATGGTGTATGAGTCGTTAAAAGGGTATGGGTGACATATTTCATTTTGTAATAATGATATATGACGTTGATGCGGGCGTTGACCAGACTTAAGTCGGCACTGAGTTTGGTATTGCTGGCGTCAAGCATGTCGGTCAGCAAGGCCAGGTCATTCTGATAACGGTTGCTGGTTACATCGTAGTTCTGGTCGGCCAGTTCCACACTCTTCTTTTGGGTACGAAGGTCTGTAAATGCTGTCAGAAAATCTACATACGTAGCTTGTATGGTGTTTTCAACCTGTTCCTGCATCAGCTGGTGTGTCTCCTGAGCCTTCTTGACATTCAGACGGGCCTGTTTCAGCTTGTGGTTGTTCTTGAAGAGCGAAGAGAAATTGTATGTTATCCCTACACCTACATACCAGTAATTGAAGTTGTTGTCCAGTACCGGAACTTCGATGGTTATCGGTCCGTCCAGGTGTTCGGCCGCTACAAGAGCAATTTTAGGCAGACGCTCCGAACGCTCCAGTTTGACTTTCTGCTCATTGACCTGGATACCTACTTGTGTCTGTTGCAGGTCGAGGTTGTTTTGGCTGGCCAGTGCTTGCCAATTCTTTTCGTCAAGTGTTTGAATCTGTTCATCCAGCAGGGTCGTATCGGGAATGATTTCAGTACCTTCGGACAGATGCAGGGTAGTTACTAGCTGGTGGTTGATGATGGTGCTTGCATCTTTCACCTTGGCCACCTGTAATTTCAATGTTTCCTTCTGGAGTTCATAGCGGGTGATGTCATTCTGAAGGGCAGTTCCCTGTTCGCGTCGTACCCGCATGTTGGCTATGACTTGTTCTGTCAGTTCAAGGTTCTTTTTCAGTACCTGCATCTGGTTGTGCAGCTTGTAGAGGTCCAGGTAATAACCGGTAAGCAGAAAGCGGACTTCCTGCCGGTTCTTTTGTGCATCGAGTTCGGCGCTATGTTTCCCCAGTTCTGCCAGTTCGATGCTGCTGCTGATGGCTCCTCCGGCATAAATTACCTGTTGGGCTTCGAGGGAAAAATTGTTCCCGAAGTGGGGCATGTCTATGTTCATGGGGTTGCTGAAATCCCGGTCCCAAAGTTTTCCGTCTCCTAGATAACTGGCCGAAAGGGAAGCGTTTATATCGGGCAGACGCTGTGCTTTGGCCGCTTGCAGGGCTGCTTCCGCTGCATCCTTTCCGGTTTGATATACTTGAATACGCTGGCTGTTTTCATCGGCCAGACGAAACATCTCTTCTGGGCCCATTGTTCTCGGTTGGGCACATACATACTGGCTGCATAGTGCTATAAGACAATGCACTATGAGCCTGTTCTTTTTGCTCATAAGTAAAATTTAATGGAAGTTAGTAAGTAGATAATGAATCGGAGAGATAGAACGTTCCTTAAATCAATGCAGCCGCTCCCCATGCATGGAAATCATGGATTTTGTTCTTGTAGCGGATAAGGGTTGTAAGGATAATAACGTTCATAAAAATGATGGATTATGCTTTTATTCGGAGGACAAAATTATAGAAAACTTCCCATTAGTCGTAACCTTTGCATCGCGATATTTTACAAGTTTTAACCTGATAATGCCTTTAAATCCGTCTTATATTTTCATTCTTTAAGAAATGTAGAGCCTTGTTTTTAGAGGATTGGGTTCGGAAAACAAAAGTGATTTCCTATTTTTGTGAGATAATAGATTCATGGAATATGATTGGACGAAAATGGGTATATGGTATGATGCTGGCCAGTATGTTTTTATCTGCCTGTCAGCCTGTTGAGAAGACGTCGAAGAATGCGGATGAAGCTTCCGCACAGACAGATCAGAAGCGTGAAGTAACATTTCCTTTCCCTCAGATTCCGGCCCTTTTGACAGATGCGGAACAGCGGAAGGAGTATCTGTTGAAACATTATTGGGACAATTTTGATTTTTCAGATACATTGTTGGTCAATAACCGGAGCGTTAGTGAGCAAGGGTGGGTGAACCAGTTGGGATTGTTGGCTTCGGGGCCGGTTCCTGAGGCTTGGATAGAAGAAAGCTTGGATAATCTTTGTACCGGTATGGAGAAAACGGAGCAGGCACGCAGGTTTTTTATGTCGATGATAGACGAATATCTTTATAACCCGAATTCTCCGTATTATGATGAAGACTGGTATCGGATTTATCTGAAGCGGATGCTCCGAAGTACAGTTTTGGATGAGGCGAGTAAAAGTTCCTTGAAATTTCGTTTGGATTTGATTTCCAGAAATATGCCTGGAACACTGGCACAAGATTTTGTATATTATTTACCCGATGGTACACAGCATACGTTGAGAAAAACTCCTGTCGAAGGAAATCGGTTGTTGCTGGTGTTTTATGACCCGGAGTGTGGTAATTGTCAGGAATCATTACATGTCATGGCAGCAGATGATAAGTTGGCCGATGCTGTAGCTGCCGGGAGGTTGACGGTATTGGCCATTTATACGGAGGGAAATGAGGCGGTTTGGAGAAAGGCCTTACCAGAGATTCCACAATCATGGATTGTTGGAAACGATAGGCAGCAGGTGAATGATGAGGCTAAATTCGATTTGAAGGCAATGCCTAGTTTTTACCTGCTTGACGGGAAGAAAAAAATTCTGTTGAAAGATGCTTCGTATCCACAGGTTTGTGCCAGGTTAGGCTTGTAATTTCAGCTCCGCGAAAAAACGTCTAATTGTTTTAGTTGATTCGAACGTTCGTTTTATTTGACACATGAGGTTGTTTTGTATAAAACGAACGTTCTTTTTTTATATCTTATACGTTGTTACGCGTGCGCGAAATTTATATGGTGTCATTCTTTGACCTTTTGATTCTGAATCTTGAAAATTGTTGAATTTTATTCTTTTGTTTATCAGGTATTTGTGAATTAATTCCAGAAAATGTTTCAAAAAAGTTTCGAGGAATGCTTGCCGGTTTCGGAAAAGTCTGTACCTTTGCAACCGCTTTCGAGAGGGAAACGCACTGAAGAAATGAAATTCTGATGACAGAGTGTAAGCCGGATGTCTTTCCGGAGGCGCTGCACCGAGTATCTTACCTTGCATGCTGCAAGGGAGCGAGAAAGGGTAAGCCCGGAGGGGGACGCGCTTCGGACCGCCGCTGAAAAATTTTTCTGAAAAAACTTTCCGAAAAATTTGGTGGTTACGAAAATACGACTTACCTTTGCAACCGTTTTCAACGCAAGATTTGAAGGCAAGTTCTTTGAAAAGCTTTAGATAAACAAACAGAGATGTAGTACAAGAAGTAGTCCATATCAATAATATATGGTATGGATGAAACGAAGAAGCACCGTCAAGATCCTGTCCCATGAAAATGGGGCGGAACAAGAAGAAGATTCGGTTTCCTGAACAGATTAAGACACGCGCCGGAGCGATCCGGTGCGGAAAAGATATTCTTACAATGAAGAGTTTGATCCTGGCTCAGGATGAACGCTAGCTACAGGCTTAACA